>Ga0255766_10000048_pt1 | contig 105086 bp, 102 predicted proteins | sample 071ome_23_FD_179966 | JGI IMG/M metagenome (GOLD analysis project Ga0255766, IMG submission 179966) | Coastal salt marsh microbial communities from the Groves Creek Marsh, Skidaway Island, Georgia - 071403BT metaG (version 2) | ecosystem: Environmental > Aquatic > Marine > Intertidal zone >...
ACACTACGGAATATACTTTGTTCTCGCGATATGCAAATAGTACAAGTTGGATGACATCGGGATTTATACAAGACTTTAGACTAACAAATGGATTAGCTCGTTATTCTGGAACATCTAACTTTACACCACCCACAGAACCATTAAAAGGTTAATCAGTAATCAACCCATAGATTTCTTTCCAGTTGTGAACCCGAAGAGCGTTTCCTTTGTATCCGATATTGTGGTCGTGAGCAATCAGAAGACTTTCCAATCCAACCCGAAGTCCAACATCTGCGTTCTCAGGTTTATCTTCAACCCAGAAACAATCTGTACCAGCGTACTCTAGAAGTGCTTCATCTTTGTCTGCACCAGTATCCAAATAAACATACCGTTCAAAGACACTATCTCCAAACAATTCCCGAAGGTTTTTAGTCCGTAGATGTTGTGCATACTGGTCGTTACTCAAACTAGTAATTGCATGGAAAATATATCCATGCTCTTCATGAAGTTTTTTCACATATTTGATTGCGTCCCGAAGAGGAGGCAACTTTCGAATCCAAGCACTTTCATTGAACATTCGACAAAGACGCTTTGCTTCTTTCTTAGTCAAACCGTATTTAATATTCATTTTGTACTCACCTTCACAAACGGCCTCATAACCGTGGCGAGTCATCCAACAATCAAAGGCGTACTCCCAATCAAGTAGAACGCCATCACAGTCAACTAGTATCGTTTTTTCTTTCTTTGCTATCATTCACACTCTTTCATAACTAACTTACATATATAATATAATCCTTTTCATCACAAATGTCAAGCCTTTTGATGAAAAAAATTAATTTTTTTGGAAAACTTGGTGGGCCCAGTAGGATTTGAACCTACGGTCTGCCCGTTATGAGCGGGAAGCTTTAACCACTAAGCTATAGGCCCTATGTCTTTTTAGTGTTTTTCCTTGTAGTCCTTTATTGCAGCCTTGATCGCATCTTCTGCAAGAACTGAACAATGGATTTTTACTGGGGGAAGGGCGAGTTCTTCCGCTATTTCTGTATTACGAATAAGTTCGGCGTCTTCAAGACTTTTTCCTTTGACCCATTCGGTAAGTAAACTACTACTTGCGATAGCACTGCCGCATCCGTAGGTTTTAAACCTAGCATCTTCGATAATTCCATCATCGTTCACCTTTATTTGCAGTCTCATGACATCACCACAGGCTGGGGCTCCTACCATTCCTGTTCCAATATCATCTTCGTTAGGATCAAATTTACCTACATTTCTAGGATTTTCGTAGTGATCAAGAACTTTCTTGGAGTATGCCATAAACGGCCTCTTTAAATGCAGGGTCTTTACCAAACTGAGATGCTGCTTCCATTCGTTTCTTGGCAAGCACCAAAGGTGAGTTTGGTTTACGTTTTGCACGATATGAACCATGCGAACTCATCTTTGCAGTTTTTCTTACCTTCCCACTAACTTTGATTGTCTTTGCCATTATTCTCCGTCCCAATTCAACTCAGTAACTTGTTTCTGTTTAACGATTTGGTTCTTGTCGAGAAATAATTTACTATCTCCCTTCAAACATTTGTTGATAATTTTATCAATTCTACCACGCTTCAGAAACTTATCAATCTTTTTGAGTTTTTTCTTTTTTAAAAATTTCATACAGGTTATTTAGTAAGCTTATAAGACTACTTTCTGAATGCGCCCAGTTAGTATCTCCAATCTCTCCGCACGGCCTTATTGACATTGCCGCTCTGATTCAATCGAAACTAACATCTCTGGGTTTCACGACACCGATATTTCACGGGCGAATATATTCACCAGAGATAGTGCTTATAGGTGGCCTGCCCTCTACACAGACGCATTCAGAAAATAGTCTCTCCTTTTTAACTAAAATTATTCGTCTTCTTCTACCGTTACACGATAGCGTTTGCCATTCTTATCCCACATCAACAAAGTCTTCTTCGTTGACTGCATCCACCCAGCAGGAGCAAGGTCAAACTTAATAGGGCCGACTTCCTCAATCAACCCCTCAAAATCTCCATCTCCTGTGAGAGATGTTTTGATACGATTTGCAATATAATCACAATATGCTAACATATTTTCTCCTAGTGGAGTACAAACTCCAATTGTTCTGCAGTTTCTACCGAAGTGCGTTCCGAATCAATGATCTTTGCGATTTCATCAAACGCTTCGTAGAATGCTTCTGAGTCCTTAAAGAATTCTGAACATGTCCAATATGCGTCTGCATCGACAAAGTTCCAGTTAATAGAACCATCTTCATTAATATTTTCTTCTCGTTCAATTGCACAACGCATTGACGATTCTAACAGCGAATAAATCATACTAATCCTTGTTCCTTTGCTGCGTTCATTACGATTGGTGTGAATTTTTCTTCCACAAGTTCTTCGACTTGATCCCAATTACCTTGGAAATAGTTTCCATAAGCGAACCTTGGAAGGTTCAAGTCACGGGCTTTTACTCCAAGAACTCTGTTAATTTCTGAACCCCGATTGCACAAACCATTATTGAAAACATCGTAGACAACATTTTGTGCCTTGCGAAACTTTTCAAGGTGTCGATTTTTGCGAGGATTTTCAACAGAACCTTGCAGGGGAATTAGTTCAGTAAGTTTCACAGCAAGTTCCTTGGTAACTTCTGTACAACCCCATGATGCGTTTTTTGGATTCCACATAAAAACTCTCCTTAATCCAAACGACTTCCAGCATAGGCAACGAAACCATACTTTCGAAGAACCTCTGCAGCAGCACGAGCACCCGCTTCGAGAGTATCAACATTTTGCGTAGGAAACTTTGAAGGATTCCACACTGAGAAAACTCGTTGCCAATTTTGTTCGACACCAGCGGCTTTCAACGCACGGCCCATCTTAGTGTTACCTTTGAGTTTCTGTCCTTGGTATTCGTAAATATTTACCCAAGCAAAACCACACATACCCCAACCGTTGTTTGGGAAGTATTTGTTTTCGAATTCCGAAGCTGCCTCATAAGCGGCGGTCTGAGCTTCGGTCATCATCTGAGAAATTTGAGAAACGTTCATAATATATCTCCTATCGGATTAAAGGTAAAGGGGGCCAGTCCACTGAATGGTGTAACCACCATCAACGATGTTACCACGGGCAGCGTTCCGAGCGGGAGCAGCCCAACCAGCAGCTTTCAAGATATCACCCTTGCGGAATTTTTTGTCATTTTCAGTATTGACAATAAACCCCCAAACAGATTTACCAGTGATTACTTTGATGTACTTGTTACCAACTTTATAGTGAAGTTCATCATTAAATTCTGCAATCATTTTCTTGTTGATTTCAGTAAGTTCACCATCAGTATCAAGTTTCCTACGAGCACAACGACTAGTCCACTCAAAGTAGTCTTTCTTGATGTTCTCTAAAAGGGTTTCCATCTGTTCGTTCATAATTTATCCTCTATCAATCAACCTTACATATATAATATAAGGTATCTGAACCCAAATGTCAAGCTTTTTCGAAAAAAAGATTTCCTTTAAAATCAATCACTTACAATTTTTTTTAATTTTTTTTTAATTTTTTTTATCAAATCCAGTCAATATTGACGTTAATTACCGCTCTCAAATGCGAATTTATTGGATTTTGTCCTGTATGAAGGATAGAACCATCGAAGAAAACGATTCTGTTCTTTTTACTCTCAACTTTATGTTCTATCTCTAAAGGAGAGTTTTTATCTTTACTTTCATCAGTAAAAAATATGGTATGTCCATCATTATCATTGATATAATAGATAAATGAAATATGCCTATCCATGATATCAATATGAGGCACATTAAAATAGGTAGGTTTATTATTTGTCAATTGGGTTTGTAAGTTGCATTTTGCTCTCTGAACAGGAACTCTTTCAACACCAAACTGCGAATCCATTTTAAAAAGAATTTTGGACAAATATTCTTTATAAAAATTTTCTGAAACAACTTTCCTTTCTTTGACAATATGATGAACCGCCTGAACTCCATCATTTACCATTGGGTGATTATGAAGTCCAAACGGATCGCCTTTATCAACTGTGGAAAAATTGTCTTTTCGTTTTTGTTCTGTATAACCAAAATACCAAGGGAATTGATAATCTAGGCAAAGATCTTCCATATCATTTGCAATTCTCTCATCTAAAAAAGAGTCAATTACTAGATATCTTTTCCCTCTGAGAATACTACTCTCATGTGTCATTACAAAACTTTCTTTTTATCGAAGACGATAATTAGTATATACTTCGATTGCATCACCTACATTATATCGTGTTCCAGTTCTCTGGCGAACCAGAGTACCATTCACATCTACTGTTACAAAGTAGTGAGTAATAAAGGTTTCTTGCTGATGTGTGTAGGTAGTAAAACAACGATTTTGAATCTGAGTTGAAACAACTCCACCAGGCTGATACACATTACCATAAGTGTTTGGCATTTGTTGACTTCCTATAAGTCCACCAATAACAGCACCTACATTACGGTTATGTTTTCTGGCATCACCTTTACCAATCTGATGTCCGATAATACCACCAATAATAGCACCACCAAGAATATTACCAGCGTTATTATTTACAATACCACCACCATTATAAATGGTTCCACCATTATAGACAGGAACTTGATATTCACTACAAACTTGTTGCGGTACTCTGTTTACATGTGTACCGTAAATCGGGTCGACTTGTACAACTGTACCAATAACACTCTGAGCATTTACTGACGGAGCAATAAAGAGTGCAACTAGTGCAACAACTGCAGAGAAGATTTTAAACTTGTTCATATCTTTTTCCTCTAAAAGTTATCATTCGTATATATGATACGACATTATACTATATATGTCAAGCACTTTTTACTCATTTCTTAAAGATTTTTTCTCTAAACTCAACTTATCCTTCAGAGACATTGCATAGGCAGCGACTGCCAGAACTAAAATTGCAGAAGCTTCTGCAACTAATATCCAAGGGTCTGCCTCCTTACTATGTAATACAATCAGTCTGCACAGTGCAGTCATTGCGATAATAATAGGTAGGGTGACTGGAATTCTATTACTTACATAAAACGCACCCACCATACCAATAATTTCTGTATAGATAAACAAAAGAAATAAATCTGCAAGTTCAATCTTCATGATTTGAATCATCTCAATTACATCAAATGATGCAGCAAGTACAGTTAAGATTCCAATCACTGCCAACATAATCTTCTCTGTGAGAACTGTTGTCCAGTGTAGTCCCTTGTTTATTTCAAAGTTTAAGATTTTCATTAGAGAAGATACTCATCATTTTCATTTTCCCAAATACTAACAACATTCCTCATACCAATGGCCAACCAATCACCACCAGCATAATCAGAAAGTTCTTCATACTCTTCAATTACTTCTTCAATTTGTTCTTTGTTCAATTCACTTGGACACTCAACACCAAAGTGTTCAGTAACCAAACCGTGGGCCCAATCTGTAACTTCGTTTTCAAGCCAGTCTAACATTTTATGGGCTCTGTGTACCTTAAATTTTTCTTCACTCATTTTTTTCTACTTTCCAATATTTGTTTACATTTATCACTTGCATAGGATACAAAAAATCTTGGTGCGATTGCATGTATGACTACTGCAATTGATGCCTTCTGTAGTTGTAAGAAAACCCACATTGCATGTTTAAAATGTTGCAGTGGTGTTTCTCCAACTTCCTCTAAGTGCAATTTACACTTCTTACTAAACAACTTAATATTCCTTTCTTATTTGGCGGAGAGAGTGGGATTCGAACCCACGGAACCTTTCAGTTCGCTGGTTTTCAAGACCAGTCTATTCGACCACTCTAGCACCTCTCCATTTTACCATTCAATATTACCACTCTGGAGCTGAATAATCTGTATGCTTTTTGTAATAAGCAAAACCATCTAAACCAAAGGCGGGACAAACCGAAATAAATTCTGGTAAGCCCATCGCATCTTTTTCGCCAGCTTCACCGCAGATAAAGTAAACACCATCGAGGTTTTCTGCTTTGCTATGTTTCAAAATAGTTTTTAGTTTTTGAAATAGCTCGTATTCTTTTTCAGTAATTTGAATCATGGATTTTCCTTAATCCAAACACATTCACTGATATCTTCCGATGACTCATACATACGCTTACATTGTTCATAAGGATTTAATGTATCAGCGAGTTCAAACCCCGCCAAAAAAGAACCCAACATTAAAAAAATCATTATGACTGTTACTCTCATCACTGCACCTCAACAAACAATCCGTCTTCTTCTCCCTCTTCTTCTTGGAAGAAAAGGATTCGCTTCACGGTCAAGGGTTCCTGTTTAGTTCCTTCGTGAATCTCATCCCAGTAGATTTTACTACCGACAGCGACATAAGGGCCACCACTTGGGTCAAACATACCAAGGTCACGGTAGTCAATATCTTTTTGGCCTTCCTTGCCACCAAATCGCATATACTTCATGCCTTCTTCTGACATATCAAAACGATACAATTTATCGTCACACTTGACATAATTGTATTCCACACCATATCTATTTTTCATAACTAAACCTCTCTTCCATATATTCCATATCATATTTTGTAGGGTAGTGCTTCAGCAGTCTGCCTGCCTCTTGCCTCACAGCCTTGGGCACTCTGGGTGTCTTTTTAGGATCCAATAGTTCAATTAGAAACCGTTCAGTTCGCAATACTGCATTTGTTCTTTCAGTTGGTAATGTCATCTTTCTTTCCTTGTTCGTATCCAACTTCATAGGCGGCCGGCACCCAAGCTTGATCAACTCGTCATGAAGTGATTCTTCGTCTGTATAGGCTTCCTCAAGAGCAGATACCATGTAAGAAACATCTTCGGGTTTCAACTTGCCGCCATTGACCACATGGTGATATAAACGTCTCGCTTGTGTTAGTATGGCTTGGTTCACCACTCAGTCTCCGCAATCAATTCGCCAAGGGCATCGCATCAAAAAATAAGTTGAACAATCATCTTGTCCAAAACAAATAGGACGCATTGCCTCAGCACGAACAGTTTTAATTAAAGCATGAACTTCTGCACGTTCTATACTTTCACCCTTCCCAGTATTAGCAAGTTCTGCTTCTTCATCTAACAATTCTTGTACGTTCATCACTCACCACTCCATCTCCAACCAATTCGTATTTTTAGGCATCAGAGTAATTTGTCCTTTGAATGCTTCATTCTCTTTGAGACTATTATACACTCCACTGATTGCCATTGTCAAGCGATAACCTTTTTTGTGGCACACATAACAACTACCACTTGAACCCCAAAACTTTAAATGGTCATCTTCTTCTGTTATTCTCGTAATACCTGAATTCATACGCCAACTGTCGCCGTCAAGATAACCGCCCGACCAACCAGCAAGTACTTTGTAGAATCCACGATCATACTTGCCTTCTTTGATTTTTATAACAACCCAGTTATCAGGGAAATAGTTTTGCTCACTCATTGTCACACTTCTTCCGTAAAGTATATCCATGGTATTCACCGTGTTCTTCACACAGTAAAGTTTCTTCCCAAATTAATTCATCACCTTCGTCCCAACCCACTTGCACTAATAGTTCATCAGGAATAGGTAGAATCAGTTCTCCAGTCTTTGGGTCCTCTTCAAGTCTAACTATATATCTACTCATGCTCATATCTATTTTTCATAACTAAACCTCAATCCCAAAGTGACTCATAGTATTTACCAAATAATCTAAAACCGTTTGAAATGCGGTTTTGATACGCCATAAGTCCTGCTTTGTCAAACTTGGTGGGTCTTTCACCACGAACCCATTCATAAAGTTCATAATCTTCCATGTCACCGTTTTCGTCTGGGAACAGACGAAGTTGAGCAGGCCCGACTCCTTTGAACTCAAACTCAAATGTTACTTCTTCATAATCAGTAAAGTATCGATCTTCCCAAGAATCATCTACTTTATTTTCAAAAGCAAATATCATCTCGTTTATTACATAATCCCATCGTGCGAAGTGTGTATCATCAGTGCCATATTCATCTGTCTCTTTAGGTCGCAACTCTTCTGGTACATCATCATGATCGACATAAGGTGAGCCGTGTTTTTCTTTTTTAAGTTGTTTCAACATAGGTAAAATGATTAGTGCCAGAGTATGATCCATATTCCAAGTATCCCACTTGTGGATAGTAATCTGTGTACCTATTTGATTTATTTCATCTGGATGGGGTATGTCAATTTTCATCGTCTACCTATAAATTTGGTGGGTGGGGATGGATTCGAACCAACTCAACTTTCGTGTCAGATTTACAGTCTGATGCGACTCACCATCTTCGCCGCCCACCCATTGTTTGGTAGCCGCAGCCGGACTCGAACCGGCACGGCCGTTACAGCCTACGGATTTTAAGTCCGTTATGTCTACCAATTCCATCATGCGGCCAAACAATCAAGTACGCATACTTTCTGCGAACTCAGCTGCTTTATTTTCGTCAATAAAAAACTTTTTAGTGACTACTGGTTTGCCATTTCGTGACCATTCACTATTAAATTCGGTCACTTTTACTTCAAAACCATAGATATGGTCGTGATGAACGATTGGGTTCACCTTTGAAATGGACTTATAATCTTTTGAATACTTTTTCATATCTCCACCATGTCGTTATAAGTTTGATACTCTTTTTCTTTAAAGTTTTCAATTTCTTCCATAAGTAACATCATTCTGTTTTCAACAAAATAGTTGAATACTTTATTCATATTACCTTTTGGGGTTTTAGTGAACTTGTTAAGAATTTTAGCCTTAAGTTCTTCTGGAACTTTAGACAAATCTACAAGCGCCTCGTTTCTTTTCCAATACTTAATCATGTTTGCATCGCAAAAATCCTCTGGTTCTCTACTCATATCTAACCAACCACTAAGATTCTTTTTAGTGATAGGTCGTTGGCGGCGGTTTTCTACGAAAACCTCATCTTCTGAAAGAAAGTTTGGAATACCATCCGACTTGTCTCCACGAATAATATGTTCACGAAGATATTTTGTTGGATCGTTCTCCTTAAGAAACTTCTTGAGAATAGGACTATACTGAGAAACATTTGGATATTTCTGCAGTTGTTTAAAATCCTTATCACTAGATACGATTAGAATCTTTTCGCATGGAGCATATTTTTCTACAATCACTGCAATAATGTCATCCGCCTCTGCACGTTCTTCTTCAATACACTTGTAAGGAAAATGTTCACGCAATTCACGCTTGACTTCATGCATTGTGTTGAAGATTAACCCCCAATCAACACCAGAGTCTTCTCGTTCTTTCTTTCTAGAAAACTTGTAAAATGGAAAAATATCCTTTCTCCAATAGTTTTTGTTATCGCAACAAATAACTATATTACCATACTCTCCCGAAAACTTTTTCTTTATGTTTAGGATAGAATTCAGAATCATATGACGGATAAGCCCATCATCTATATCATCAGTATTTTTTCCAACTTGTGTCATAAGATTGGAAATAATAACCTGACTTAAATCTACTAAAATCATAGTTCTATAACCTGTTTTGTTTTAATTACTCTTAATATACCATTACACTTGTTTAATGTCAAGCAGTTTTTAAAACAAACCATTCGGGTATTGGTCTTTTACTCCACACCATCTTGAATCTTTCCTGTTTAGTCTGGTAGAATGCACGATATGATTCTACTACATCTGACATCATACATTCTGGATTAGACTTCATGGCAAGAGGTTGTTGTGTTTTGTAACCAACAGGAATATTTTTTGGGGGTGATGCAAGAATTTCTCTTAACCGTAAATCTGCACCATGTTTCCTTCCATATCTAAACTCATACTCATCACACAATGCACAAAAGTGTACATAGTGCCAATTGTAGTTGTTATTAGATTGCATAGTCCACATAGTAGAAGGATGTTTGTGATGTACTGCCTTGTACAACACGTTCTCCAAATTACTATCTGGATGTACCCAATAGTCAATCATTCTTTTACCTGACTTGGATGGCCGTTTTTCGACATAACCATCCAGTATACGATGTGCAGTTGACAACATCTGAGCAGATTCCGTAGGCATCTTTACTACATGTTTGTCGCACTGTTCGATTGCAGAAACTATAGGGTCTCTATTGAGAACAAAAATATTCATGTGTCCCTCATTTGTTTTAATAACTACCAATATATAGTAGCGTCAAACAAATGTCAATAAGTTTTTTGAAATAAGTGAATTATATTGAAGTAGAATACTTGCATATGAAATAAGAATCCACTACATCTGATATAGGATTTCCTATTTTTTCTGATTTTTGTGAAAATTCTTCTATAAGGTTTCTTGATGTTTCATTGAAAAATGATTCATACATCAATTCTTTTTTTGCATTTCCTTTACCAGTTGCAAATTTTTTTATTTGAGTTGGTGCAACCAAAGTAAACTTAATGTCTGATTGCCACATTTTGTATTTTAGAAGTCCACAGTTTTCTGCAATATGGAAAACCTTTCCAGTAGAACCATAACTATAATCCTCAAGAAATACTTCTTCAATCTTATGAGAAATTAAAATATCCATTGCCCAGTCAGATATAAAATCATACCTTTCTTCAGGCCTGACAAAGTTGGACAAATTTTCTTGTCCATCTAAATTTTTGTAGTTATAATCTGAAAATTTTTTCGTGTTTGATAAAAAATATATTTTACAATCATCAAATTTTATTTTTTCAATCTCTCCCTCATATACACATACAGAGGGAGAGGTTAAACTATAATCAATTCCTGCTATTCTTCGAATTCTTCCCATTCATCTTCATCCATATAGTCATCCTCTTCTTCTATATTTATATAGTCTTCTAGAGGTTCACCACAGACTGGACAAAAACGAATTTGTTCGGAATTATGGGTTTCTATTGTATATTCTCCAGCACATAAATTACAGCCTATTTTTTTCATTTATTATTCCTTTATGCTGCGTAGGCTTCTTCCCAAGTTCCTTTCAACCCTGCTACTTCATATTCAGTCACACGATTCTCAAAGAAATTAGTATGATCTGCACCATTAAGAATCCACTCTAACCAAGGTAGAGGATTTTCTTTTACTTTAAAATTGGTTTTAAGGCCCAACTGAAGAAGTCTTCTGTCTGTTATATATCTAATATAAGTTTTTACATCATCGGAACCGAGTCCATCTATATCACCAAGATTATATGCAAGATCAATAAATTTATCTTCAAGTTCTACTGACATTCGTGCCATTTCATAAATTTCTTTTTTAAAGGAATCATCAACAATTCTAGAGTGTTCGTTGCAGTATGTTCTGAAAAGTTTTGAAACACCCTCAACATGCATAGATTCATCACGAATACTCCATTCGACAACTTTACCCATACCCTTCATCTTACCATAACGTTGAAAATTCAACAACATTACAAATGAAGCAAATAGTGCAACACCTTCATTGAATACTGCCTTTGCAAGCGCCAAACCCAAACCTCTCACCGTAGATGGGTCAGAAGCCGTCATAAAATCAACCTTATCCGTCATTTCATCATATTCTAAGAATGCATGATATTCACTATCTGGAAGTCCAAGAGTATCATTGAGTAGAGCATATGCACGTTGGTGGATTCCTTCTCTCGTTGCAAATGAACCCAACATGTTGCGAACTTCGTTATTTTTAAATTTTGGAATAAACTGTTCAAAATAATTTTTACCAACCTCAACATCAGATTGTGTAAAAAGTCTTAAGATGTTTGTAATATAATCTTTTTCAACTTCTGTAACTCTACCAGTTTTCCAATCAGTCACATCTTCAGAAAGGTCAACTTCATCTTCAATCCAGTGAGCCTTTTCGTGTCTAGTAGTAATTTCTACTGCCCAAGGATAAAAAAATGGTTTGTATGCAATAGATGGTTTCATCAATCCACCAGATAATTTTTTCATTATCTTTTCTGCGTTATTCATCAAATCATCATAACCACCAAGACGTTTTCCATCCACAAAAATTTGGGGCATAGAATTTACAGGTTTTGCAGTATTTGCAATTGTTTCCTTTACACCATTTAATCTTTGATAAAATTGTAAACGTTGTTCTTCATCATCTAATACGATTTCTGAAAAACTGATACCGTGGTCATCAAACCAACTTTTTGCTTTTACACAAAAGGGACAACCTGATTTTGAATATAACTGAACTTCCATTTTTTTCCTCTTTATCCTTGACATGCAAGACATTCATCTTGCGAGTCCTCTGTTGTTTGTTGTGAAGCAAAGTCTTGCAAAGCTTCTCTTTCGATCTTTTGTGCAACATTTTCTGCACGATTTGATGTTTCGGTTCTCAAATAATAAAGTCCTTTACATCCCTGTTTCCATGCCTCATAATGGATCTTATGAAGATATGCCTTTGTTGCTCCTGCAGGGAAGAACACATTCAAAGACTGTCCCTGACATAGATATTTTTGTCTATCTCCAGCAAGTTCAATCACTTTTAGTTGATCTATTTCAATTGCAGTTTTAAATACATTTTTAATGTGTTCGTCCAAATTCAAATGTTGAACGGAACCACCATTTGTAATAATAGAAGACCAAATCTCTTCTGTATTCAAACCGGCCTTTTCTAGTTCTTCTTCCAAGTAGGAGTTCTTAATCAAATGAGAACCCGCCCTAGTTCTGTGTGTGTATGCATTCGCTTTAGATGGTTCAATGGACGGCGATGTTCCTGCAATAATAGAACTGTTTGCATTTGGGGCAATCGCAAGAAGATGTGAATTTCTCACACCATATCCCTTCATATCTGGGCATTCACCCTTTTCAATCGCAAGTTCTTTAGTAGATTCTACCGCATGTTCTTTGATTCTTTTGAACATCTCTTCATTTATAATTTTTGCATCTTCCGATTCAAAAGGAACTCTGTGTTTATGTAAATAAGAATGAAACCCCATTGCACCAAGTCCAAGTGATCTTTCTTGTTCTGCAGAAAATCTCGCTCTACTAATTTCATCTGGTGCATTATCAATAAAATATTGAAGAACATTGTCTAAAAATTTAATTAAGTCTTTTACCAAAGATGTATCTTTCCATTCATCATATAATTCTAGATTCAGTGAAGAGAGACAACACACAGCCGTTCTATCATCTGATGTTGGTAAATGAATTTCATTGCAAAGATTCGAACCATGGATTTTTAAACCTTTATCTTTCATAGGAGATGGCAATGCACGATTTGCCGTGTCGATAAAATTTAAATAAGGTTCGCCTGTTCTATATCTAACTTCTAATAATTGTTCCCAAAGTTTTCGAGCTGGTGTTGTATCTCTTACTGATTTATCGGAAGGATCGACAAGATCCCAATTTTCATTATTTTTCACTGCTCTCATAAAATCATCTGTAATATTTACCGCATGATGAATATTAAAACATTTTCTATTCACATCCCCTGTCGGTACACGAATATTAAGAAACTCTACAATGTCTGGGTGATTAATATCAATATAAGCAGCATAAGAACCCTTACGAGTACGACCCTGACGATATGCAGTCATATCCGCATCAACAGTCCTAAGAAAAGGAATAGGGCCTGGCGCCTTATTAGATACCGACCTAACATCTGTCCAGTGTCCTCCGACACCACCACCTTTAACTGACAACCATCTCAGTTCAGATGAATGTTCAATAAGTCCCTCTAGGGTATCTGGCACATATGCCAAGAAACACGAAATGGGCAATGCCTTAGCCTTCTCTCCATACTTTGGAGCGTTTGATAAAACTGGAGAAGAATACATGAACCATCCCTTTGACACTGCATCATAAATCGACTGGGCGAGTTTTTTGTCACCGTAACTATACGCAATTGCAGCTCTAGCAAAGGCGTCTTGTGGGGATTTTTCTTCTTCTGTGCAGTAGTAGTCTTTTAATAATTTTAGGGATTGTTCGGAAAAGTTGGCATCTCGTTCATAATCGATTTTTATTTTCATTTTTACCTCTTTGTCCTAACATTTTTTCCACTGAGAATATCTTAATTTTGCTTCAAGATCATCAACGGTATTTTTACTTATAATGTCCATTAATTCTAAAGTGTCCATTCCAGACAGAATAATGTCATTAATATCTTTTTCTTTAATATTTTCTGGCCATATTACAACCTTGAAACCATCATTGATAATCTTTGACAGTTTATCCACAATCTGTTTGTTTCTTGGTTCGTTGTCAAGTATAAAGACTACATCAGAAAAGTCACTGAAGTATGATTTGTCTATATCACTTCCTGCCATGGCAAGAGAGTTGTCCACAAATAAAGAGTCTAATGGCCCCTCTACTATATAGACTGTTTTTTCTGGGTCAACACGTTCCAACCCATAAATTTTTGGCACTTCTTTGATTTTTATTGTGATATATCTCATCGAAGAATTTGGATTGAGACTTCTACCTTGTAAGGCAATCAACTCACATTTTTCATTAAAGAAGGGTATAACAATTCTTTTATCAAATTTCTGAAGATTATATCCTTCTTTACTAACTTTGTCAACCACAGATTTAAAATCATCTGTATAATATAACAATTCTTGATTTGGTAAATTTCTTTGATCGCAATATTTTTTCGCTGGATGTGATTGGTGCAAGTCAGAAACTTTCTCTCCACAATCAAAAGAACACTTAGATTTAAAGGTTGGAGTAAAGTCAAACTTGTAGTCTACATCTTTTTCAAAGTTACCTTTAGTTTTACCACTCTGCCCATCTTTCCACTTTTCAATTGCATACTCTTCGTACAATGATGGGTTTACCTCTTTCATAAATTGTGCAAGGCCCATACTTGCACCGCAATTGTGGCACATGTATCTGAAGTTATTTTTCTTTTCGTAGAGAAACCCCCTCATCTTATAAGTTTTCTTTTTAGAGTCACCACAAATAGGACACCTAAAGTTATACAGGGTGTCTCTTTTTTTGGTAAAACCTTCTAGTTGGGGGGAAAGCCTTTGGATAAAGGTTCGGTCAATATAAAGCATCAATCATTCCAAAATAAAAAAATAGTGTAGTTTCTGTATACTACACTATTATAGGGGGTAAGTCAAGTAATTTTTAACCCATCATGTATAAATTTGCGGCGATAGAGGAGACTGCGGCGGCAAAAATAACCCAAAATGCCTTTTGGAATACTGCAGTTGTTCTAGAATTTTCTTCTACTTTGAGGGTTAAGGTGTCTAGTTTTTCTGAAAAACGATTTAGTCTTTCATATTGTGAAGCATATTTTTGTTCCATGCCAGCAAGTTTTTCTTCTGCTCTAGCAATAGAAATCATCGCTTCGGACAACTTATCAATTTTTTCTTCAATTCTATCTAGTCTGTTTTCTGTTACAGTTTCTTGTGGCATTTTTAAATCCTAAAAAATATTACTTTTATTTATTTATTTTTTTCATAATAATTTTTATATTCTATGATTATTACTCTCTGTTCTCCGATATACCTTTTCATATCGTTAACAACCAATGATAAATTCTTATAAGATTCTTCATCGACTGCGAACAGGGCAATACTTTTGCCACTTTCTCTGAGTTTTTTCAACACATCTTCATAATTTTCTGGGGTAACAACCAAAAATTCAAAATCTACCCAATTTACAGGTTTTGGCATGGGAAGGTCCAAAGGAACCTTTTCTGTAAAAACCTGTTCTGTAACAATAACCTCTTTTGGCGTAAATACAGAACATCCCGCCAATAAGAAAATTGAAGACATTAGTATATATTTATTCATTATTTACTTTCCACTATACTTTCTGAAGTCAATTCTTCTATCCCTGCCTTTAAACTATTTTCAATATCCTTATTGATAATTCGTTGGACAAGTCCAGGCTTATTTTCAGCAAGATAACCAAGGTCATGTTCTGATAATTTGTTTCTTAGGACATCAACTTCGCTGTTTAACTTTCTACTTTCTTCCGTTACTCTACTATTTACTTCTCTAACTTGTACGATTTCTTCATTCAATCTATTAATTTCTTGATCTTTGGAATTTACAGCTGTCTCTAACAATACATTATTTTTAGTTAGTCTGTCAACATCTTCTTGTAAATTTTTTACATATAAGTAACCACCACCAGCAACCGATAGTAGTAATAATAAAACAGCAATTTTTGCTCCACTAAAAATACCCATCATAAATCTCTGTGTAAAATTATCATCGTTCCGTGGTTTTGATCTTGTAAAACTATTTTCTTGTGAGGATTTGATTTTATATATCTTCTGATATCAGCAGCATCATCTTTTTCGATAAAGTTTTCCCATCTTCCATACTTCTTTTTCCCCCTCATAAATTTATTAAAAGAATCTGGTTTTACTTTAAATATTTTCATTCCTGCAAATTGATGTGGATCTTGAATAAAACCACCAACATTTGAAGAATCTCCTACTACATTTGCAATATCTTCGACAACAAATTCTTCCGCAATTTCTGGATATGTTTGTTTCATAATCTTTGCAAGAGTTCTTCCATCTACTCCAGAATATGTTTTTGCAATCTGATCAGAATAATAATCAATACTATGTTTTAGGCCTCTTCTACCAGACTCTTTCTTTTTTCTCTGCAAAACCTTTAACAGAGTGTCGAGAGCATGGTCATATACTTTCTTTTTACCAGTTTTTGATTTGACTGCGTTTATTACATCATTATACCACATTTCATTTAGAGGTTCAACTTCTTTATTGTGGTATTCTTCTTCTAAAATATTAATATAATCTAACAATGCGACTTCCAACAACTGCAAATCTTCTTGTTTTAAATTTTCTTTATTTTCTTTAAGGAGTGCCATTGCGGCCGCATAAGTTGCAATTCTAGATTTACCGCCTGGAAACTTTTCTAAAATTCTTTTGAGATTAAAAATGATCTTATGAAAAACAGTAAATGATTTTTTTTCTGCATCTGTTTTCAGTTGATTGGATTTTTTCAATATATTTCCCTTGTCATCTACAATACCATTCTTAAACGCCTCAGTTTCATTCCAAGGCGTTGTTAGAATTTTAATAAATTGATATGCAAGGTAGGCATTAAATACTGATGCCATTATATCTCTCCTAGAATTTGTGTTATGTAACTGTCTCTTTCAATCATACTACTATCAATAATTTTACCATTAATTCCTTCAATTTTATTTGGCAATCTATTTAGAAACTCCATAAAAGTTGCAAGAATATAATGTTGATCTTCATCAATTTTCAAAAACAAAACTCTATTACAAGGCAATGTATTTAATACATTTAGTAATACTACTAAATGATTTATTATCAACCGTTCCTTCAAAATACCTTTAGTATGATACTTATGAAAAAGTCTCTTGACATATTTTATTCTTTTCATGTCATCAAGAAATTCTTCCATACTATGGCACTGAGGATTGTCATAATGTTTCATTTGATAGTTGGCTACATTTGTCTCCGTCAAATTTTCAAATTTTTCCATGTTATATTTCTTTTATTATTATGGTAAAACCTCTGTTAATTCAGCGATCAAATCTTCTTTCTTTTTTCTTCTATCCAATTCAATCCCATGTTCTCTACCAAGAGATTCTAATTCAAGTTTAGTTAAATCTGTCAATTCGGCAGGCCTATCAGATTCCTCTGAATCGGATTCTTCAGAACCAGATTCTGGTGTTTCAACAACCTCTACCTTTTTCTTCGCAGCAGATTTTTTCTTTGGTGGAGCAAGATCATCAATCTTATCTTTTAATCCATTAATTTTTTTGTATACTTCACCAGTTTTTTCGTTTTCCCATCCACGATTGGTTGCTACTGCGTTTTTCATCCACTTCGCTGGGGATGCCCATTTAGGTAATGACATTTAATTTCTCCTCTATTTTACATAACTTGCAATTTTTCTGGCTCTGTATTTATTACCATACTTTTCCATTGCCATTTGTTCTACTTCTTTTTTAATTTCTTTCATACTATATTTAGGGTTAATTTCTCTAACAATTTCTTCCATTTCCTTTGCATCTTTTTTATCTGCATTCTCAATGATTGTATTGATTTCGTTGATTTCTTCCCTCTTCATAATTTTATATGCAAGATCAACTAGCTTTGGTAATGGGAGTTTTTCCATCTTAGACTTGTTAGAATCGTTAACCTTATCATATATTTGAACAACTGCAGATGCAGTAAACAAATCAACCATAGTTCCTTTAATTTTCTTTGCCTGTTTATTATCAACGATGTCTCTCATATCATCAATAATAGACTCGGTGAGCTGGAACTCTTCCATACAATGTTGTGCCATCAAAGGGCGGCCAATCATTTGTTTTTTACGAGACTTCATAATCTTCAAAGTCTTTTTGTCTTTGATTTTCATTGGGGGAAGTTCTGAAGTAGTAATGATTGACTTTGCACCTTTTTCGTCAGATGCAGTTCCAACAACTTTGTTACCATCAGCAGTATCAACAACCACAAATGGTTCTTTTAACTCTACGAAAAGTTCTGCCTCTTCTTTCAATCCAAGTTTTTTTGCAAGGTCTGCGGCATCTTTACCCATTCCATAAGCGTTGTCTTTGATTCTCTGTTTAAACCACTTTTTAATTACTGGACGAGCATCACCTTTTGGATTTCTCTTACCAGCAGCATAAAGGTCGTCAAACAATTCATCGTCACCCAACAGACTATAAAGTGCATCTGTTGCGTCATCTCCCTCTTTTCCAAGAGTAATTGGTTTGGACATCAATTTCTTTAAGGCAGTTACTTCAGATGACTTGTCAGCAAATGCCCAAGTACCTTCCTGCAAATCTTCATTTGTTATTTGGATTGCTTTAGAAACTGCAGGATCATCAGAAAGTCCCTTTGCAATCTTTTCAATTGTTTTGACAATCTGTGTCATATTACCACCCTTCCAACGAGGGTCATTAAGAACACCGAATGCCATCTTATACTGTTTTATAGAATACTTTTTCTCATTAAGATTTTCTAAGTCTTCAAATATCTTGGACGCTTGACGAAGGTCAATAGTATTAATCGTACCCATATCATCTAGAGTTCTAAATCTAATACCTCTTCTATCTAATTGCAATTCAACATCATATACTTTTCCGTCCTTTCCACGAATAGAACGTATAATTCCATTTTTAAGTTTTGGATTGCTGCCTTTAATTTTTGGAGCAGCTTCTTGTAATTCTTCTTTGACAAATTTTGTTAGTGACACACCCATATCTCCCCATGCTAGTGAAGCATCTCCACCTTTTCTACTGTATAAGAAAAACTTAGTTCTGTTGCGTGAGTCGGTGGCGGAACTGAGAGATACTTTCTCTACATCATACTTTGCACTCTTCGACTTACCATTTACAACCAAAGTCTCTTTATGTCCTTTTTTCATAGATGAATCAAAATGTACCGTTACTTTATCGCCCTTTTTCAGTTTTTCAAAATCTTTACGAGCAACCATCATCTCACTTAAAACTTCTTCTTGATATAAATCCCACTCTTCGTGAGACATTGTTCCAACTTCTTCTTTATACATATTGAGTTCATATCTTTTATTGTCCAAGTTTGCAACTTGAATTTGGACACCTCTAGATTTACCTCTCTTATCAGTACCCATTAAACGATATGAATTTGTTTTTCCACTGGATGGTTTTCTAGGGCCCATAGCAACTTTATCATCAATTTCTTCTGGGTCAATTTCGATTCCAAACTTTTTCTTAGCAAAATCATATGCATGTTTCATTGCACTAGAAAAATCTTTATGATATAGTTCATATCCAGTTGACGATTTAGCTTCTTCCAACTCTTCTCCAATAAGTCTTTTTGCATACGCATCAAACGACTTTTGGTCTTCTACAGAGTCTTTGCCTTTACCTTTGCCTTGGAAAATCTCTCTCCATGCCTTTCCATCTTTTGTCTTTTTGAAGTATGCTTGCAGTTTAGCAGCAGTTTTCTTGTCAACATTCACAATTTCTTTATCATCATAAGATAAACTACCGATTGCATGTTTTCCAGCTTTAACTTCCCAACGTTCTTCTAAAATTTTATTAAAAATCTCTTCAGTAGTGATATCTTCTTTTCTATATCCAAGTTTCTTCAATTTCTCTTTAAATGCAGATTGTCTACCATCAAATTCTTTTTCATTGGAAAGGTCTTTTTTACCTTGATCTTTGTACATTAATTTCTGGAGTTTTTCTTTAAAGGCCTTTGTTCTTCCGTCCAACTTGTATTCTTCTTTTTCTACTTCATGATATCCTTTACCATCACAATGGTCACACCCTTTACCTTCGCATTCTGGACATTCAACCTTTTCCATTTCTTCTTTTTTGATTTCTACAGAATCTTTTACTGCATTTTCTAAGTGTCCCTTATCATTGCACATATCGCATCCTTTACCTTCACACTTAACGCAAGGCATCTTTCCTTCTTTTACCGCCTTCGCAACTTTGTCAGAAATCGTAACAGGGTACTCCTTATCGCCGAATTTGAATTTTTTCTTGCCCGCTGATTTCGCAGCACTAGCAGCCCCAATAAAGTCAGCGACATCTTCTTCCCTTACTTTTTTTGCAACATCCTTACTGATAGTAACAGGATATTCTTTATCACCAAGTTTAAATTTTTTCTTACCGGCAGCTTGGGCGGCAGAAGCGGCCCCAATAAAGGCAGCAATGTCTTCAATTGTCATATTCCTTTTAAACATGAAAAGTCTCCGTTTTTTTTATTATTTATCTATTTTTTAACCTTGGCCCACAAATCCGCATCACCAGTGGTTCTTGTTTTGCCACCTGTGATAAAAGAATTTACTCTCGCAAATGCCCATTGTTGTGGAGTAGTTCCTGGCCTGTGGCCACCTTTCCAGGCTGCCATACCTCTATCATATACCTTTTTTAGAATTTCATATGAAATACCAGACTTATCTGCCTTTGTAACCAATCCATCAATCTTTGCTTCATCTAATGTATCTGTACTATCTTCACCAAACATTTGTTTATATTTCTTAGTATATTGCGAAGGTTTCGTTTCTGCATCCGCATCTCCAGGCGCTGGTTTATAAGAAGAGTCTTTTCCATCTGGTTTAGACGCCTGTTTTTTAAAGTGAGCAGCTCTTTTGTCTTTTGTTGATTTTGACATCTCATCACCATCAGCATCTTTTGCATAATACTTTTTTGGTTGAGATCCATCTTTGTCTTTGATATCTGGGTCTTGAGTTGTCTTTCTTTCGTAAATAAATTGTGAAAAACTTTTTATCTCTGCATCTTCGTTAACTGCCTTCATCACATCTTGCCAACTCATTTTATATGCTAGTTTGTCTCCAATCTTTCTCGCAAGCTTACGGCGAGCCGCAATCTTATCTTTTAAAGTTGGTTCAATAACATCTTTTTTCTTTTTAACTTTTACTGTTTTGGAAGACCCTCTTGGTCTGTGTAACCATGCAATCTCTTCTAAATCTTCTGTAGAATAACCAAGTTTCTTTTTCAGAATGTTCATTGCAGTTGCCATCTTAACTTGCATCCACTCATCACCGTATCTTTTCTTAAAATCATCATCTGGCAAATCTTTTGCAATCTTTTCTAAATCCTTTTCTCTTTCTGGATTCATCTTAAAATCTTCTAGTTTATTACCATCTTTGTCGTACTTACCAGATTTCTTTTTAGCGATTGCAATTGCAGCCTGTTGAGCTCGAGATACACCTTCATCTTTTCCAGTAATCCTGTCACGGAAATCTTTTTTAACTTCACCATCAGTAACTTTCTCAACATCTTTAATAATCTTTGGATTTTTTAACATTTTGCGTAGGTTATTTTTAACTTCTCCGGCACTACTTGCATCTACATAAAAAGTGGGTAATCCTTCAATATCTACTTGATAATTCGCTTCCTCAAGACTTTCATATTTCAATTCTTTACTTGATGTAGAGAAGTTTTTCTTACGCATGATTGTTTTATGGACAACCTCAAAATCACCATTCTTATAATTGATAACTACAGGTAAATTTAAATTAGTTGACATGTCTTTGAGAACTGCTTCAATGTCGGGGTTTGCCTTAATCTGAGAACCCTTTTTCTTTTGAATTTTTTTGAAAAACTTTTGAAGTTCTGCTACTTTAATTTCTGGGTCATTTCTAGTATCATTCATTCTATCAACAAAGTGTCTTGTAAATGTAACATCAATATCATACTTTGCAAGCATTCTATCTGCAAACTTTTCTAAATCATCAATTTGTTTTTGAGATACTTCTTCATTATTGTATATTCTTTTATATACTGTTGCATAATCATCATCAATACCAATTTTAAAATCCAACTCTTTATAAACAGATTCTATTAACATTTCGTCTTCAATATCTTCTACAATCTCTACAAATTCTGTTTCAATAAAACGTGGAAAGTCTGAATTGGTTGCTTCAAGAAACGCTGATAATTCTTCACTTATATTCATTGCCTTTCTAAGAGCATCAAATAATTTTTTTCCATTGGACTTTTCAAAGGAAGATGGCAAACCATTTTTAAAACTATCATAGTCATTTGCAGCAGCTGCAGCTCTCATCTTAGAAGCGGACATTCCAGTAACACCTTCTGCATCTGGGTCTCTTTCTCCTGCAGATACTATTTCAATACCACCTTTAAAGTCATAGAAACCGTGACTTCCTTTTTTACCATTATATTTGTTAAGTGTAGTTTTAAATTCTGTAACTCTGTCACCGCCAACGACCATAATACATCTCTTATAACCCATATCGTACAACATAGGAGCAATCATAAATGCGGTCTTTGCATTTCTATTGGAGATGATATTACGAGAATACTTTGGAAACATCTTTTTCATAAAACCAACTTTAGTTTTATGATCTAAAGGATCCTTCTTGTCATTCTGCGAATGACTAGGAAATACCATAAAATCGGCGCCTTCTTTTTTGGCAACCGATGCAAGTTTTTCTATAAGTTTTTCATGTCCTGTGGTTGGAGGATTAAACCTACCAAATGTAAAAACTACTGTATCTTTCATGACCCTGCTCTTGTAATTTTAGTGATTCTTTCAATCTGTTGATTGATAATAGCCTCTCTGTTGGGCCAGTAAATATACTCTTTTTCTTTATTCTTCATTAAATTATTTAGAAGAGGCAAAATCAAATTCTCCACTTCTTGTAATTTATTTGACACAATAACCTTTTCATTTTCATAGTATTCTTTTACTGTAGAAACTTCATCTAACATACTACCAAGACGGTCTGCAAGATTATCCATTTTATATTCTAAAAGTTTTACGCTCTCGCCTGTAGTCTCCAACTGAGAAGTCATCTCGTCAGTCTGTGTAGATGTACCAGATAATCCTTTAAGATCCTCTTCATCTACTGCTGTAAAACCAAAATCTATATCGTCTTGTGTCATGTGTCAAACCTATGAATTTTTATTTCTAATTTTCCACAGTCATATCCTTTTATGACTCTATGAAAAACTCCTTTGTTTATTTTTAACATCATCCCTTCCAAAAGAGGAAAAGGAAATTCGTCATCATACTGAAAGTGCCAGTCATCAGAGTGTACTATTTCAACCAATCTAGTTTCATTATCTCTGTGCCATACTAAATCAGTTATATCGGCATCACCAAAAAATGTTCTCTTTACTGTTCTCTCATCAATATACTCTTCAATATATGGAACCATTATATATTACCTCTTACCAGAAAAAATTACCACCACCACTTAATCCAAGTTGTTTTGCATACTTTGGAAGTCTACACGCCCAATAGCCAGGTTTTGTCTTATCGTTCTTCTGATCGCAATTATGTCTTGCAACAAAACTCTTTCTTGCCTCTGGGTCATTAATTTTTGCAGTCAATCCTGTTGTATCTCCAAAAGAAACCTTAATTACATTTCCTTTATCATTTTTAACATATACATAATACTTTTTCTTTCCACCTCTCTTTGGAGAATTCAATTCTACATCTTCTTCTTCCATAAAAGGACAGTCCAAAGGAACATATTCTTGTTCCTCAAACATCGCCCACTCGCCAATATCTGTTTGTAACATTTCGATGTCGTAAAGGTCGAACTCTACCCTACCTTCTTCATATAGTCTTCTTGCAACTTTAAAGGTTTCGTAAAAATTATTTGAACCCAATCGAAAGACATTATCAATCAGTGGTATTTCGTTCTGTCTATGATATAATATCATTTCTTCTATATTTTGAAACTGTTTATAAGTTTTCATTTCAATAACTTCTCCAATTCTCTCATAGTCTTCGCTGGATTGATATGACGAATACCAATACCACCTTTTGCCTCCCACTCTTTTATATTCTTAGGATAATCATCAATTAGAATATTTGGTTTACCATTTGTTGTAGCAAATTTCTGTTTATCTGCTCGTTGGACTAAATGTATTTTTCCATTCAATCTCAAATTTTTTGAAATCCAAGTTCTTTTACCTTTTTGTGAGTTTGAATCTCTCTTAGAATAAGCAGATAAAATATTTGCATTATATTTGTTTAACATTCTCCACATTTTTTCTGCACCAGGCATCCATGGAAGGGTATGCCAAAAATCTTTTTTGGATTTAATATCTTCCCATCTTTCTTCTTTATCAGTTGATGCAAAGTCTTTATTAAATGTATCTGTGTATCCACCTGTAAAATTACAAAGGACTTCATCCATATCGCAGTAAATTTCTGGCATTTCTTTTTCAAGAATATATTGATTGAATGTTTTCATTTCATCAAACCTTTTATTATTTTTAATGCCTTTTTACCATCTGGGTGGTTCGGGTTAATACTGACTTCATCTCCGTTAACAAAATCAGAAATATTAGCTGACTTGCCAAGAGCAGCAATTGCTTTGTGTAATGGATCTTTTGGATCGTATCTTCGCTCAAAATCGGATTTTCCTCTTAGTTCTACCCAACTCTTTTCCTTAGTATCCCACATTTTAAGAACATCTTGTCCTTTACCACGAATCAATTTAAGTTTGATACCTTCAGAAAGATACTGAGTAAATCCTAACATTAGTCATCATCCATTTCGTCCATGATACTATAATCATAAACAGCGTCAATGTAATCCTTGGCCTTTGTCACTTTAGAAACTACCCACGCCTCCATTTCATATTCGTCATTTTGTGGGTTATCCACTTCTTCCATAAGTGCCTCTGCAAGTTCTGTAGACTTGTTAGAAAGAATAATGAGTTGTCTTAACATCATCTCTAAACTGTCCTGTGCAAACTCTACGTCTTCTCTAAGTAGTTCTTCTTTAATTCCTCTAGCTGCCTTTTCCGCAGAAATCCACTTTTTAGCGGCACTATTGGTTGGAGCCTTCTTTGCCCATGTTCCGATAGTTCTATATGCTCTCATAACATCTCTTTCGAAGTCTGCACCATCAGAGTTATCGATTACAAACATTTTTGATTTAAACGCAGACTGGAATTTACCAATGTTTCCTTGGACACCTTTCCACATAGATTCAACTTCATTGTCTGGAAGACTTCTCGCCCTTAATCTATTTCGGTTTAATGCGGTATCTAAATCGGTATTGACAAAAATCATGGCGGTTTCATAACCCATCGCCTCTAATTTGTCCTTTTGTTTTTTAATTTTGTCATAATCTTTTCCAGTACCATCGACAACAAGTCCAAGTCTACCCTTCACATATCCCGCCTGTTGCATCGCAGTAAGTGCTTTTGCCTTACCTCTTACTTGTTGTCCAAGGTCAGAGAAAATATCGTCTGGGTTTCCTTTGTCCAGACCAGCCTTATCTAATGCCCTTTCAAATGCAGGGTCAGAGTTTACAACTCTCATTCCAAAGGAAGTAAGTGCAGTTCTACCTACGATAAAAGACTTACCAGAACCTGGCCCACCAGCAAGAAACACCGCCTTAAATATGCCTGGGTCGTTGACACCCTCATTTAAAGAATCTTCGTTTCTAAGATTTTCGATTATATTTTTTATATCCATTTTACTTGTCCCATGCCTTTGCCGCAGTAAAGTTATTGTAACTAAATTCCATTCGATCTACAATTTTGACGGCATTACCTTTCGTATCAATTGCAACATAACCTTCTGGATTTGTCACTTCATAACCGTTTTTTGTACGAACAAAAATCTGCGTTAATTGTTTAACACTATTTAGTTTATTTATAATAAGAGACTTAGCACTAATTAATTCTTCCATAAAATCAACAATTGCATATGCAACACTATCTAATTTAATTAATTGCTTTACTGCCTCATCTCTAATTCTCTCTTTATCTTTTCTTGCACCTTCTGTTTTTAATTTTGCAATAACCTTTTCATCAAAAAAGTTTTTAACATACATCGAATAGTCTAGATTTTTCATATTCTTTGTAGAAATATTCTGTCCTTCACGAATATATGTGTTAAGATATGTTTTAAAACTTGCACCAGCAAGTCCTTTGATGAAAGTTTTGTTTTGGAGTTGCATGAATGTTTTAAAGTCGTTTGCTTTAATTTTCTTAAATTTTCTACCAACTTGAGACATTTGGCCATTAAATGTTTTTAGTTCAGAAGAAGTAAATTTTGCAGAACCAGAAACATCTTTATATGTTGCATCATCCATCCACACAGACGAGGTTTTCTTTAGTCCAGAAATATTAACACCAAAAGAAGCTGTCATTGATGGTAAATCTTTTCCAGAATATGTTGTATGCCAAACAACTCCAATCTTTGCAGCGTTGATCGCCCTTCCTAAGTCAGAGTCTTTCTGAACTGCATACATCAATGTATTTTGTTGAAATGTTAGATATGTCTCACCGTCAAGTGTTTTTTCTGACACATCATCAGTAAACATCAAGTCGCCTTGAATTACCCCCGTGATTCCCAACTTGGAAAATTCTTGAAGTGCAACAGTAAATTTTGATTTTAAGGCAGGACTGAGTTTTGTATCTGCTGCAATCTCTGCCGTACTTTTATATAACAATGGAGTCTCATTAAATACAGACTTTTTTGCAATAAAAAACTTACCATCTGATGGGTCAATTCCAGCGAATATAGCAGGAGCACCGTCCCATTTAACTGTCATGTTTACTTTAGAATCTGAGTTTCCAGACAACATGTCTCTTAAAGATAAAAGAAATCGAACAGCAGCACGACCACCATCGATTCCAAAGTTTAAAATTTCATCCTCAAGGTGTTCTAGGTGTAAATTTTTTCCACCCTTTGATTCATTAAGATATTTTGTAAATGATTTCATTAGTAAAGTTTCCCGAATGGCCCAAATATTTTTCCCTTCTTCTGGGCAAGATATGTTAAAGTTGTTAGTAAATCATCTCTTTTTTCGTCATTTGTAATAGAGACAATTTCACACACCAAATGCAGCTGCATCAATTTACTATGAGCATAATCTGGTCTGGATGTATTAAATACCGATACCACATTCTTTTGAAACTGGTTTTCGGTTATTCCTGTATATTGTTTTACTTTATTGAATTTATACAAGAATCTATTATAATCATTCATAAATTCTTGTTCGGATGTAGGATAGTTTTTGTTATCGTTATCCCAAGTAAGGCCTTCATCTGTAAAAATTTTTCTGGCCATATCTAAAGGAACTTTACCAAGTCTTGCAGAAGTCGCACCCAAGTCTGTCCCTTCAATTTTTAAATTATTAAACCCAGCACTATTTTGTCTGATTTGAAATTTAATTTTTCCCTTTTTACCTTCTACAACAATTTTGGTATCTGAGTTAACAAACTCTCCATTACCTTTTGTTTTTAAATTTATATCAATATCAGAAAGTTTAAAATTATATTCTTTATCATCGAAAATATCCATATTTTCTAGATTCACAAGTTCCCATTTTGCAGTTCTCCCAGACATTTTCTTTAGAGAAATTCCAACGATTCTTCTCTCATGAAACATATCTCTAAGAATAGCATTAAATTCTTCTAATGAAGTTACATCGTCTAATACCTTTTCTTTCAAGGTATTTTTTACTTTATTAAGGTCAGATACTAGCCATATATCTGCAGGATTCCAAGTATCCTTTTTTGCAATACCATATTTTTGTTTGCAAATACTAGTAATATAATCCATAAACCCACCATCTCTGGAGTAGTGTCCATATCTGGTGTTTCCGACTTCTCTATATGTGGTGAGTTGTTGCTGGAAGAATGTGTTTTCCCATTCTTCATTCATTGCAGGATATATCTTTTTCAAATCATTGCGATATAATTTCATAAAGGCGCCTTGATTAGTATACCCATTATTTTCAATACTTTTTTGTATTGCAAAAAGAGAGGCGAGTTCTTGCATCTGGGTAGTTTTCCCATCAGAACCGCCTCCCATTCCACTAAAGGGCGCTTTATCTATTTGTGTCCACTTGTATCCATTAAAAATGGGAAGGTACTGGCCACCTTTTGTTAAAGAACCTGTAACTCTAGGTTGTGATTTGTCCTTCACTGCCCCAAGAAACTTTTTTACTTCTGGAGTCAATTGAACTACGGCCTTTGATCTATCCGCAAACTTTAGTTCTTTTTTACCATTAATAACATCTGCAACCATATTCAAATATGGTTTTTCAAACTTTGCTTCTTTTGATCCAAGGTTTGCCAATGGAATTCCCTTTTTATTAAGTTAATACCATTATTTATAATTTTACATATAATGGAGATATGTGCCGACAACATACTTATCATCAGACTTTGCGGGCATACATTGATGTGGGTGCGTCCAGAAAGGTGGCCAGATGGCAAGTCTTCCCTTAACTGGATTCACACTTAGATTATAATCTGGGAAAACGGTCTCCCCACCCTCTTCGACATCATTCAAATAAAAGAAACATGCAACAAATCTTTTTGCAGATAAATGGTCTCCAACATCTGAATGATATTTAAAATCATCAGCAGAACCCTTAGTATATTTTTTCATTTTAATTTCTTCGTTGACACACTGGCCAGGAAAAAACATAATGTTATTATGTCTGCGATACATTTCAGTATACTCAGAAATAATAGTTAAAAGTTTCATAGAAAATTCTTCAAACTCTGGGAACTTTTCAGATAGTTCTGGGTCAAAGAAATTTACTTCGGTATATGTTCTCGCTTCGGTATTTACTTTTCTGTGATGTTCGTTTGCATCTTCAAACAATTCAATCATCTTAGTACAATCTTCATCAGATAAAACATTATCCCAAACAGAAATAAATGCCCGTTGGCCATCTGGTGGTCGTATATCAAAATTATCTTCATCTACTTCAAAATGAACTGTTGTTTCTGCAGTAGTTGCAGTATTTGCTTCTTGTGTCATATTTTTATCTCCACACTTCCAATTTTTTTCTTTCCTTCGTTTTGAAAATTCTTATAGGATGATGTACTCACTTCTTCTACGATATCATCTTGTGCAGAATTTTCTGCATCGTACAGTCGCATCTTTGGCCTATCGATTCCGACAACAAAGCGTTTATGATTATTAATGTCATTATATCTATTCTTCAATTGTTTAACCAAAATCTGATTCATGTCTTCCAACTCTTCAGTAGATATCAACGCAAACATCAAGTCTGCAGTCGCAGGAAGTCCAAAAGACTCTGAAGTATCTGTTAAGTCAACATCTGTATTTGAGTAACCAGAACGAGTGGTCTGTGTCGCACTGATGATAGGTACATCATTCTCAACAGCAAGTCCTCTCAGTTCTTCTGCAATTGATTTTACAAGAGTATAAGAGTTTATACCAGCACCATATCGAATTCTTGCAGAACTACAAATATTCAAATAATCAATGAATATAACATCTGGCGTAAAGTTCTTTTTCAGATGCAATTCATTCAACAAATGTCTAAAGTGATTTGCATTTGCAACTGCAGTTGGATACTCTTTGATAATCAACTTACCAGTGGTTTTGTTTTTAATCTTTTCTATTTTCTTCTCAAATGAAGATTTCGAAGTACTTGCAACATCCGCAATAGAAATGTTAAGTAAGTTAGCATCAATTCTTTCTGCAATTTTTTCTTCAGACATTTCTAATGTAATGTATAAAACATTTTTCCCCATCATATAATGGTTTGCTGCAAGATCGCACATAAACAAAGATTTACCAACACCTGTACCAGCAAGAGCAACATTTAATGTTTTGTTTGATAGTCCACCTTTGGTAATTTCGTTGAATAATTCCAAATGAAAAGGTATCTTTTCTTCTACTCTATTATAAAACTCAAATCTAGTTTCAAAGTCATCGACAAAATCATGTCCGATATGTGTATCAAACGATACAGCCAGTGCATCCTGTAGTAGTTTTGGTAAATCACCCTTCTGATCTTGATGGTCATTCAATATACCGATAGATTTCATAACTGCATTATATAATGCACGCTCTTGACACCACTTTTCAGTATGATCTACTTGCCAGTCAGTTTCTTTCTCATCAGTTTCTTTTAATGACTCAATAAGAGCATGTGACTCTTTAAAATTATTTTCACTCAAACTAACATCATCTAATGATATCATTAAAGAATCTTTGGTTGGGGTAGTATTGTATTTTTCAACATGACTACGAATCAACTCAAATATAACTTTATTTGGTTCACTAGTAAAATAATCTTTTTCTAGGTATGGTAATGTTCTTCGCACATAATCTTCATTAGAATATAATGCACTTAGAATTATACTTTCACTTAATTCCATTCAATTTATCCGCTTCATCATAAAGTTTTTTTGCTTCAGACTCTAAGGTCTTCGCTCTATTATGTAGTTCTATAATCTTTTCTTCTTTAGTTAAAGTTTTTTTTTGATCGATCAAAGTAATTGTTTCGGGTTCTCTATCTTCAGTACCATAAACTTCTTTCCACTTATCTACAGGACATCTTAGATTTGCAATCTTTGCTTTTGCAGGCATAAAACATCCACACTTTTTACATACGAGGGCCAAACCTTGAAAGTGTTCGCACCCCCTACAAGTATTAAGTCTTTGTTTATATACATGTTTAGAAGCAAAGATTTTCATCTAATTACCAACTCTATATTTCTTTTTCAAGAAGTCATTGAATTTAGAATCCGTCAACAAGTCTTTCCAAAACTCAGGGGTATGAGTTTCTTTTTCACGAAACTTCTTATCATCAACCTCACCAGTTTCTGGATCAACCATTTGATACCATCCACCAGATCTAGATATTACACCATAATCTAGTGCCATGTCAAGAAGACCTGATGTTTTATCTACACCATTATCCCAAGATACCGAAATTGGAATTTTAGATTTTTCTTTAACAAACCTAGACTTCTCTACATTAATCACAAAGTGATATCCTTGAACTTCTGCACCAACTTTATCTTGTTGTCTACCAACAATCCAGATAGTATCAGCACTATAATACATTCCAGTACCACCAGAAACTACCTTTGTTGGATACAGTCCTTGAGAATCGTATGTATGATTAATTGCAACCATTGGAATATCTTTCATTGTTAGATGTGGAGTTACCATTCTAAACAAAGACTTGAATTGTTTTGCTCTTGTCATATCGGCGGCGGATTTTTGATTCTCCGCATCTTCTACTTCTTTTTTGGACGCAAGGTTTCCTACAGAATCAACCATGATAAAAAGTTTGTCTTCTGTTTCGATTTCTTTTAACTGCGAAACTATATCAAATTTTAATTCTTCCAAATCAGTAACTGGAATATGTACAACTCTTGATGTATCAATATCGAACACATCAAAATAATTTTGTGGTGTACCGAATTCACTATCATAAAAAAGTGCAACACCTTCTGGATACTTGTCAAGATATGCCTTCATCATAATCAAACCAAATGCAGTCTTGAAGTGTTTACTAGGGCCTGCAATCATAGTTAACCCAGATGTATATCCTTTATCCAACGAACCAGAAAATGCAACATTCACTGCAGGAATGTTTGTAGGAATATTATCCTTCTCGTGTAGAAATGGAGATTCGGAAAGAGTATTAACTCTTCCGTCTTTGAAAGAAGTATTCTTTCTCAATTTACTCATTAGTCCAGACATATTATTCTCCTATTAAAAAAAATCGTCTATTGTGAATATTTTTTCAACCTTCCATCCAATAGCATCAGTGATGGTTTTAATTGGATCAAGGAAGGCCTTTTCGAATTGTTTTGTATAGTCAATGTAATCATTTAATCCAAACTCATTTGGAATAACTGATGCCATCGCAATGGTATTATTGCCAATTGGATTTGGTTCTTTAAGGTAAACAAACTTAATCTTTTCACCTTCTTGAATTAGTGGATATGTCATCTGAAGTTTATGTTTCTTAACCAAATTATTGAAATGAATGACACCCTTTACATGGATGGGCGTTCCCTTCTTGTATAGTTCTGCAGAATCGAAATACTTTCGCAATCCGTTGACACTTCTAGGAAATGCAACCTCATCTACAGGAAAGGTTTTAAAGTCTTCTCTAAAAGTGTCGATAAACTGAATAAGTTCATCGTTATCGCCACCCATAATAACCTTAAAGGATTCTTTCAATTTATCCCGACATGCTGCTGGGGTAGATGATCGAACCGCCTCGATGCCCATAATTTTTAGGTCTGGTTCTTTATATCGAACTCCCTCACTGTCATGGACATTTAGAATATATCTTTTCTTCGCAGTCCACAATCCTTTTGATGCAATAACTTCTCTTTTCATGAACATCTTCTGTTCATATGCATTCATATACGAAGCAAGTTCTTGATAGCTACGATCAATAAAAGGTTCAATTTTCTCTTTGGCGACTCTATCAAGGAAGTTAACCACTCGTTCCGTTTGTATACTATCCTCAGTTTCCTTGCCTGCAGTTCCTTGGTTAAACACTTTATGTACCAAGTCACCAAGAGTGACGTATATCGAATCCGTATCACTTGCAATAACGTAATTCTTTTCTTGTTCATTTTGTAGAATTTTGTTGACATATCCATTTACCTTCTTTTCAATCCATCTGATAGATAACTGTCCAGATAGAGTGATAGACTCCGCCTGTCTGATATCGAAATACCTAAAGTACTGATTCCCCAACGCACCATAAGCTGAGTTGAGAAGAATCTTTGCGGCCATCTGTTTATTATTGAGTGCGGCAATCCTTTTGTCTAGTTCTTTGGGGTCGCCATCACCATCAATTTTCTTTTGTTTTGTCTTCAACATTTCCTTCTTATACAAAACCCTGTCATCATACATCTTCTGCATAAGTTTTGGAAGGAAACCTTTTTTGTCATTATTATATAGAACACCATTAGGGGTAAGTGACAAGTTACTCTTAGAAATAATTTCCGTATTTGTTTTCATTTCTAATAAATCGTCAACGGATGTATCTACTCTGTCTGTTTCAACCAAGGTTTCGGGTGAAATGTTGTACTGCATGATAAGGTGCGGATATAGACTGTTTAAGTCAAACGAAAGAATCCAATCGTGCATTCCAACAGTTGGTTCCTTTACATATGCACCGGCGTATGCGGCAGTCTTACTATTATTTCTTTTTGGGGGGATTACAATATTACCACCTTTAAGATGATTAAACGCAATTGAGTCCCAAGTTTTAATGGGCGAAAAAACCTCATCATAATTTACTTTTGCCTCGTATGCAATTGTAATTAACAGTTCTAAGAGTTTGAGTTTATCATCAAGTCTATCAACAAGTTCAACATCTTTGATATTATAGTCAATATACTTTTGATAGTCTTCTTTGTAGAACAGATGCATGTGCGAGAACTCTGAGTGGTCTAACTTTCTTTCACCCAACTCGACAAAGGCAATATGGTCAAGACGATAACTTTCTCTCGTAACATAGGTAAACTTTCGATACAAGTCAAGATAATCAACAATGTTAATACCAAGTACATTGACTTGTTCTTGTAGTTGGCCACGAATGTTTTTTTGCATTCTATCTACAATACCCCAAGGAGAAAGTCTTTTGGTGTTATCTTCTCCAAGGATTTTTGTGATACGGTTTACGAGATAACTCATATCAAACTGATTAACATTCCAACCAGTCACAATATCAATATCTGCAGCCTCCCACAAATTTAAGAAAGACTTGAGAAGTTCAATCTCACTGGTACATTTGTAATACTTAATATTGAGGTGAGACAAAGACTCATTAGTATTCTCCCAGTCTCCCAAACCAAGAACAGTATACATACCATCATACTTAAGAGTAATGGCGTTTACTCGTTCTATTGCTTCTAGGGGGTTGGGGAAACCGTTTTCACACTCGACCTCAATGTCAAGTGTTGCAATTCTAATCTTGTCCAGATCAAATTCTAAATCTGAATAGTTGTCTGCAATGTACGGATAAACAAACTGCGTCATGCCATAGAATGACATGATACCATCATTTTCTTTTATCTTTGCCCTTGCTGAAGATATATCTTTAAACGTAACTTTTTTTAGGTATTTCCCATCAAGAGAACGATGAGGCGTCTTTTCTTTTACTTCATAAAAAAGAGATGGTGAGTAAGAAGTTCGATACCTCTTACGCTCACCATCAACAGTTTCTTTGACAAGAATTTTATTTCCAAGATTCTGGATATTAGTATAAAATCGCATGATTCCTCATTATGTAAATTACTAGGTGCATTATATCACACAACGCACAATAAGTCAATCACTAAACTTTAACAAATCCGTGATTTCCACCCTTTGGTGTTTTGAGTGTTGGTGTACTCGGCGGGAGAACTAATCCACTACCAAATATTTTATTGTATTCATTAGTCAACTCATTTACAGGGTCAACAATAAATCCAACATATGATTTGGCAACTGTAATTCCGTCTGAAGATTTTGTATATGGCATAAAGGGTGCCAGTCCTACTCTCGCAGTAGCAGTTGTTGTATCGGCGTAAGAAGTGGCAATCTGACATACATCTTTTATGTAGATAGTACCATCTTCCTTTTCCGATACATCACCCATAATCTCTTCACCAGAAATTAGTCGTAGAACTTTAACTGCCATCTGTTGTTTCTGCAGGCGCTGGGGTTTCCGCTGTCTGTGGGACTGGTTGCTGTTGAATATTTGCAAAATACTGAATCACAGTTTTTAGTTTATCTTCTGCCATTGCAAGGTGACAAACCTGTTCATCCATTTCTGCTATAATATCACTATGTTCACCAACACCTACAGAATTTTCAAAATATGTTTGAAGATTTGCAATTGCCATATCTCTTTCATATTCATACTTTCTAATAAGTGCTCTCAATTTCATACTATTGGAATAATCGAACTTCATCTGCTTTCGCTCCTCTTTTGATCCATTTCTTTTCATTTTTAATGTGCGTTCTTAAACGTTTTTGTAACTCTCTACTTTCAGGCGAGTCACCCAACCATTTAATAACTCTTCTTTCGAACCATGCCCACTCCATGTTTAATACTTTCTGTACAACATTTGGATGAGCAAGTACGATTTTTTTGTTATTCAACAAGTCTTGAATTAAAAGGTCATTTGGTAATCCTGGCGAGAATTCAATATCTCCCAATTCTCCAGAATTTTTAGAAACCTTATAAACCTTATCTTCACTCATTTCAATTTCGGTTTCTTGTTCTGATAATTTCATTAACTGTCGCCTTTAACAATCCATTCTTTTTCGTCTTGAATTTCGGCCCGGCGTGTTTTACACAACTTCATCAATTCATTAAGGTGTTTTCTTGCACGAATTCCTGCAGACTTATTACCTTTTTGAAATTTTTCATTTTCTAATTTATACTGTTCTAACTCAATTGTTAGTTGGTCATGTGTTTCCATTTTTTAATCCTCATCAAATGATGGGGGGAATGGTTCCCCCCAATTTTTTACTCTGCCAAGAATTTTTTCTTTTTATTCGGCAGTGTTTTAGAACCACCGATATCAATTCGGCGAGGTTTCTTTTCTTCTGGGATTACATGTTCTAATTCAATAACAAGCAATCCATTCACTAATTCAGCACCCACTACAACAATATCGGCATTTAATGTAAAGGTTCTTTCAAAGTCCTTTCCAGAAATACCTCTATGTAGGAATGCAGAATCATTTTGTTTTTCTTGGACAGAACCTTTTACTCGTAGAATACTTTCTTTTATTTCTACTTCAAGTTCGTCTTCCGAAAATCCAGAAACTGCGATTTCGATACGATAGTTCGAATCTGTTTCTTTGATTACATTGTAGGGGGGATAGTTTTGCGTTGTTGCTTGAGTCATTGCCTCAAGTTCATTAAACAATCTATCAAACCCGACACTGTAACGCATAAATGGGTCTAAACTTCTTAATCTTGTACTAACCATGTTTTCCTCCTATATTTAGCAAGGTTTATGTACTGTCCCTTTCGGTAACATGTGGATTTTACTGCGATTGCACGATGGAATCCACGATCCATATACTATATATAATCAATATATAATATTATTCAAGTCTGGTTGAAAAAAATTTGGGCCTTTTAGAACTTTTCCATCATCTCTATAGATGGGTTTACCATCAAGTCCTAGTTTAGACATATTGGAACGATGAACTTCATCGAAACATTTATCTAAGTCTATACCATAGGCATGTCCAGCGCCATAAACAACATACAACAGATCAGTTAATGCATCTGCTACTTCTACTAAATCGTTGTCTAGGATTGACGCCACTCTAAGTTCTTGTAACTCTTCTTCAATCAACTCATTTCTTAAATTAACAATTTCTTTACTTGGAAATTTTGCCTTTTGTACAACTTCTTGTCCAAAGGTTTCCATAAACTGTTTTACTTTTTCAAAATTAGTCATTAAGTAGTTCACCTTTCAAATTATTTTTTTCTACCAATATTATACTTTGGTACTAACTCCCAATTATCTTTCTCTTTATGAGAAATTATTTTAATTTGAGAAATAGGGGCACTTTCAAATTCGTCTGTCTTAACAACATTGATTAATCCCCACTCTTTCAATAGATTTACAACTGTATTCCTTCTTGCCCTGTCATTGTCAGAAAAGTCTGATGATTTTCCATCAAGTTTAAATAACTCTTTGAAATGAACGATGTAATATTTTCCTTGTTTATGAAGAATATGGCAAGACTGATAAAGTTTTCTATCTTTTTTTGATGCGACACCAATTCTAGTTAATGTCTCTCTAATTTTCAAGAAGTCTTCTTGATCACCAAGTGCAACTTCCACTAAAGTTTCTAGTACTGACATAATTATCCGCCTTTATTCATTTGACTCTTAATATCATCTATTTGTTCTTTTGTTAAGATATTAAGTGCCTGTTCTGTTTTTTTATTATTATATCCATAATATTCTTTTACATAATCAAAGTCATTATGAATAGTTTTTTTATGCCAAGGTGAAAACCTTTTCCTTGGACGTATACTATTTAGTAAATAATCGAATTGTAACTTATTATCAAGATTATGATATTTGTTCATTTCGTTGGCGTATAATATAGTATCTTGGAAATTAGAATAGTTCTTATTTACAAGGTATGCCTGATAGTTTTTCTCCCACTGTTCATCATCACTATCCATCAACCTCTTTTTTGTATGAGAGATTGCAGGGATGTAATCTTTAAATAAATCGTAACTCATTTCCAGTCACACTCTACCATTAATTCAGTAAGACATGCAACTAGATTGATTTCCTGATCGGCAACAAAGGCAGACTTATATGAATACTCTGCAATTGTTACGACTGCCTGAGGTATGGAAGATGGTTCCATATGGTCGTACAGTCCATCATAGATACTTCTAAACAAAGTATTAGGGTCATTGTCTAAATTTTGATTTACCCATCCACGCATATCGGTAAACTTTTTATCTTTTAATGCAGATACCAATTTACCAAGATTTATTTCTCCAACATCAGTGAGAAGGCCTTCGTCAATCTCACCACCTATAGAATATCTTTGCAACTCATTTAAAACTCTTCTCCAATCTGGAAAGTGTTTCATTACAAGTTGTTGAATAACTTTTTCTTTATACTTGATATTCTCACTATCAAGAATCTTAAGAACCCTAGTGTAAAAACCAGACGCAAGTTTTGGTTTGTCTTTTTTTGCAATCTTAAATTCTACTAGAGAGCACCGACTATGAAGTGGTTCGATGATACGATTTTTAAAATTACAAGTGAGAATAAATCTGCAATTGCCTGAGAATTCTTCGATAAACCCACGCAAAGCAGGCTGAGTCGATTGCGGATTGAGATAGTCTGCCTCATCTAAAATAATAACCTTTCCAAATTCTGCATCATCACTCGCACTAAAACTTACAGTTGATGCATAATTTCTAATCTTGGTTCTAAGAGTGTCGATGTTTCCATCTTCTGAACCGTTCACTAATATATAGTCAACATTCAGTTCTTCACACAACGCTCTGGCAACAGTTGTTTTACCGATGCCAGGCCCTCCTGCAAGGAGTAGATTAGGAAGACTACCGTTCTCTACGAACTCTTTGAAGGTCGCCTTTAGGTCGGACGGCAATATGCATTCGTCAATGGTTTTAGGACGATATGACTCTACCCATAGATAATTTTCTGAACCCATCCTCACTCTCCATAAACAGAATCTTGTTCAAGTGTAATCCAATACTGAATAGGAAGTTTCTGATGGCGGAAAGTTGAGATTTTGTTCTTCGAAATACTTACAGAATAATCACCTTCGATAAGTTTCAAGTTCTCAGATTTGAAGAACATTCTAAAGTTTTTATCACTCTCACCAACTGGTTCTTTTGCAACATTAGAAGTGTCATCTTTCTTATCTAATGCACACAAAAATACCTTTGAATCATCACCAGTTTCTAAAGAAAAATCTGGAAGTCCACTTATCGATGCAACTTTATTAATTGTAGAAAGTGTTGCACTAGGAATATTAACATCGATATCCCAAGTTGGAGATGGTTTAGAACCTGATGGATTGTTTTCTGATCCATCTAGTTCAAATGTATTTTCTGTATATACAATGATGGATGGTTCTGCAGCATAGAACTTGTAACTCTTTTCGCCATTATACATCATCACATACTTTTCGTGAAATTCAAGTTCTGGGTACACAGACAAAAGATTTAAAAACTTTGTCAAGTCATATATACAGAAATCAACTGGGAATTCTTCTGTTACATCTGCAGCGGCAAGAATATTTCGCATCACGGAAATAGTCGAAAGTCGATTACCTTTTTTAAGATAAATCGACTGATTAATAGTAGAATAATTCTTTAAAATATTCTGGGTTGTTTCACTCAATCTCATTTATATTTTCTCCATAAGTTAAATCATGATTATGTAATGCCAGTAAACCATAATGAATCACTTTTAATATATCTTTTCTATGATCTTCTGGTGATCCCTTTTTACCATATCTTTGTGTATATTTCAATACATTTCCCAAACAAAATCCTTCGCCCAAACCATTATCCATAATGAATTCGGTAGATTGGAATTTACCTTGCGAATAGTGTTGACTATATGTATTGTCGATGTATGCCCGAATCTCTTCGAGCAATACATCTTCGTTGAATTTATAATTTATCAAAATGGTTCCTCATTAAATAGTTCATCTTCAGCAGTTCCCATGTTTATAACATCTTCACCACCGTTAATCTTAGTGAACAGGTCAACAAACGATGACTTTGTATCTTCATCAAATCGATTTGTACAAAGTTCTACTGCCTTGAACACATCACCAAAGATTGAATATGTCTCGACAATGTGGACTAGACGGCGAGTAGAAATGATTTCATCGATACCACCTTCTTCAAAGGTTCGGCGAATTGCGGAAGCCCAAGTGGTAAGGTCTTCGATGATTTTTGTTTCTTCAGAACCAACCTTACCAAAGGAAGTAAGATGGTTTGTAAGAATTTTCTTCTCTACCGATTGAGTAGGATACTCCTGTTCAAAGGTAACTTTGAATCGTTCCAAGAACGCCTCATTCAGAACGTTAGTACCGATAAACCGTCCATCATCAGAACCTTTACCTTTTGTGTTTGCAGTTGCAATCACTGTAAATCCAGGCGCAGGATAAACCATACGATTATCTTTCTTTAGGTAAACACCTTTACCATCAATAATAGACTGGAGACACATAATCTTATTTGATGCAAGGTCAATTTCATCAAGAATAAGAACTGCACCTCGTTCCATTGCATCAACAACGGGGCCTTGCGAGAAGACAACATTACCATCAACAAGGGTTTTATCCCCCAGCAAATCTGATTCGTCAGTTTCGATAGTAATTGGAACCGTAATACATTCACGTTTCAGTTGAGCACAAAGCTGTTGCGATCCATAGGTTTTACCGTTTCCAGAAAGTCCAGTAATGAAAACAGGATAAAAGATTTTTGATGAAAGAATCTTTTTCATATCATTGTAGAATCCGAACTTAACAAAGTTTGGATCTTTTTCTGGAACCAATGATTCTGTATGACGTTTTGGCATTGATACCGCCGACTTTTTTGTTTTTGTAATAGGGACAACATTGCCCGTAAGCATGTTGAACACATTACTTACATTATAGGAACCATGTCCTTGGCGGTTTTGTGTTTTACACAACCATTGAGGGATTGCCTCACCAAACTGTTCTGCCTCTGCAAGGATGTCTTTTTTACGAACAACATTGCCATACTTGGTTTGGAGTTTTGAAAGGAACTCTACCTTTTTGTCTTTATTCCACATTATATATTCTCCGCAGGGAAGGTTTCACAAATCATCATTACAAGTACATAATACCAAAAACTACTAGGGTTGTCAATAGTTTTTGGCAATTATTTCACCAAATCGACAAATTTATTTAGAAGTTGGCGACTGGTTTTTTTCTTGGATTGGAATTTTGCAAACTGTTTTGCAATTTTTGCATTAGTCATATTATCACTAACTTCCAACTCATCTTCACTACCTTGGTTACGCATATCAAGAATGTAGTATTCGTCATATCCACACTTAGTAGCTGTCAAAAAACCATTTGTACGAGACTCTTTTAGGTATTTTGAATAATCAGTCCAGACTGTATTGTTACCCATGTAATTGTAGATAGCAGATTTTAAGTCCCGAAGATTATTCACAACATAAAACCCAATAGAAGAGGCATTATGTTTATTTTTCATATAATTCAAATATGCATCAGTTTGAGTATGTTTTTTTGTATCATATGAAAAGAATGTTCCTGTATTCTTGTCCTTTACAAAAACCGTACTAGAATTGTGAGTCCGGCGCCAAGAAAATCCTTTATGAGAAATCCACTTTTGTCCATCGGAGGTTTCATCAACATATTGGAAATGATCTCCTGCCTCACCATCTGTCAGAACTACAAAACTCATTTTCTGAACTGAGTTTTCTTTACGAAACTTATCTACTACTCTATCAAGAATAATCAAAGAATCGTTAAGAGGAGTTCCACCCATACGGTATTGATCCAGTTCATAAGTTATACCATAAATATGATATACATTTGCATATGCAAGATTGATATATTGCCGACATGCTTCATAGAATTCAGACTTTTTCATTTTATGAGACAACATGCAATGAAGTTTTACATTTTGACTCAAAACATGTTCACCTACTTCTAGGGATTCCAAAATTTCATTTTTGTTAACTTTAGAACGATTTTGATCACTGAAGTTGTAAACCTCAAAAGGAATTCCAACACGGCGACAGAACGTTGCAAGAATGATTGTTTGTTCTACCGTCTTAACCAACTGACGATGCATAGAACCTGACCAGTCAACAAGCATAACCATACCATGGTTTTTGCCTTCTGGAATGACATTTTTCTTTTTAAAGATATCGTCATTCAACTGGAAACTCCAAAGTTTGTTGGAGTTGATATTACCAGACTTCGCAATATAACTTTTCGCATACTCATCTGCAGACTTCTTCATTTCAAATTCTTTTACAAGATAAGAAATTGTTTTGTTATGTTTTGCAAGAAGATTAGTATATGAGTTTGTCCAGTAGTTCTTCATTTTTTCAGTTGTAATCAAACTCATATCCAACTTCTTCGCAAGATCATCACGCACTTCTGTCCACTGAATAATATAATCATTTGCATTGAATTTTGGGATATCAAGATATGTGATAGACGCTTCATGATCTATCAATTCTTTAAGTGCATCTGCAAGGTCGGTTGCTGTCTGAGACTCAAACTCATTATCATTAATTCCAGAACCACCTTCTTTCCCACCAGTAGATGTTGTAGATGTTTCTTCACTATCTGATGGTTCTATTTTATCACCACCGTTTGCAGAAACTTTTTCTTCTGAAGAAGATTTGGAATCATCATCATTTCCGTTTTCTGAATTTTTTTCCTGATCAGCATCACCATCACCATCAGTCTCTTCAATCTCTTCAGAACTGTCAGAAGAAATATCAATACTTTGTGCATCTAGATTTTCTTCTTCATCGGATGGTGAAACAGAATTTTGCATTTGATTTTCTTTTTCTTCTTTTACTTTCTCAGAAATGAAGTTAAAGATTTTTTCTGCAACATCCGCAACTTCTGCAAATGTTTCAGTTTCTGCAACCATTTTTACATATGGAAGTTCTTCTGTAGTAAAGTAACCCTTTAGATCATACTGGTTCGAAGGGTATTTAAAGAACACATTGATTTTATCGATAAATGACATATTGCCGAAATCGGATTGTTGAATTCCGAAAAAGTCTTTGTCATGAAGTTCATCATAACCTTTGAAGAAAGATGAACGCAAGCCAGGAAACTTTCGTTTCATCAATTTTTCAATTCGAGCATCTTCTATAACATTAACAAACGCTTTGTTAGAACGTTTGATTGCATTTTCTAAAACACCTTCTTCTGAAGGAGTATATAAAGCATGTCCCACCTCATGTCCTACCAACAGGTCATAAAGTGTACCAGACATATCTTTCCAAAGAGGGAGGGCAAGAACACGATTTTTTACATCAAAGTAAGCAGTCTCAATATTCTTGTGTTGAACCGAAATGTTTTCTTCTGCCATTAGTTTAGCAAGAAGACTTTTCGAATTCTTTGTGAACATCACAACATCATTCATATCAAAAATCCCATATAGAGAACCAAATCACTATATGATGATCTCATATTACAGGGGGTTTGTCAAGCACTTTTTAAAAAAAACTATCCAAACTTATCACTCTTTTATGTCGAAACATGTCGAAATCGTCCTTATCCTTTTGAAAACACCAGACATTTTCCATATAAATTTTATTCATAAAGGTATTCATTTTTTCTTTATCGAAGTTGCCATCTTCATCAGAAAACACCGCCTTTCCTTGTGGCCTTTGCATAATTCGCATACCAACCTGTCCAGTAAACGAATCACTCAACATATCCACAAGTTCATCACCAGAACGATACCTTTTACCCTTAATCTTGGGATCCATGATGTTTATCAACATATGTCCACCACTTCTAAGAGAATCGAAGGTGTTTTGAGATACTGGTAAATAAAAATCATCTCTCCATGCTTCATATTCATTAAATTTTGCCCAAGATTGATCTTCGGAATGTTCTCCACCTTCATTATATCTTTCTGTTGAAAAATATGGAGGCGAAGTAAATGCACAATCAATGTCACCAATATCATGCCAAGGCAGATTCTCTGCACCACAACGATAAAATACACAAGTTTTCTTATCACCATAAAGTGCGAAATAATCTTCTTTATCTACGATTTTATAAGCGTTACCTATTAACTTAGAGTATTCTTGTGCCTGAATTTTATAATTCTTGAATGTGTTTGGATTTGGATCACAACCAATATAAAGTGTTGCATTAGAACAAAAGAATCCTGCAAGTCTATCTCCCCAACCCATCGAAGTATCCAAAACTCTCTTTGCGGAAGTCATTTCATATATGCACTTTGCAACTAACGGTTTAAACTGCGTAGCAATGTATGTACCGAGTCTAAACGCCATCATGTACTGTTTGTTAGTTAATTCCCAACTATCGTTCACACCTCGCCAGATGGGGCCTAGCACACCCCAAATGTTATCACCCTCGTTCCACCTATCTACTGGTGATTTATACCCATAGGAACCACAGGACATTCTTTCTTTGTTTTGGAAATAATCACTCACTTCATTGAAAACGGATGGGGCATCAATCAATCCAATACCATATTCTTTAAAAGAATATTTGTAATCATCGTATTTTTCAATAACCTCTTTTTGTAAGTTTTCTACTGGAGAAATATAGTCCGAATAATCTGCAGACTTTAATTTTCTAAATTTAGAAACAAGTTCATCATATGAAAATTCTTTATATGGAAATAGAGGTTTTTCGGTTGTTATGTACTCTGCAACCGTTGATCTAAAAACATCACGACCATATTTTTCTGTCGCAATAGTAAACAGTGTACTATCCATAACAGGCAATCTATTTTCATTCGTAATGGTTTTTAAAAAATTATAAAGTTCTTTGTTACTATCTGTCTTCATCAAAAATGTCCAATCACTGTGTTGCGTTCGTCTGCAATTCTCTCAAGAGATAAAAGATATGTCTCTCGTAAAAGTTCCGAACCATAATATTGTCTATCACTTCTAATACATGCAACTGCAGTTGTGCCACTACCCATAAAAGGATCATAAACTATATCATTCTCTTTAGTATAATTCAAAATGCATCTTTTTGCAATAGATATTGGCATTCCATATGAATATTTTTTATATTTTTCACCATATCCATCGAACCATACATCTGGTTTAAATTCTTTTGACATGTATTGTTTTACTTTACCTTTACCAAAAGTCATTACATTACCGTATGTCAATCTATATAAATCAACTTTATCACTCTTAACCCATATCTTATGAGTCAGTAATTTATAACCCAAACAACTCATTGAGTGTTTCAGAATACTAGATTTGGGTACAATAGTTCCATTGTATTTTCTGTCGGTAAAGGCAACAGTAAATGCATTACTTTTTGGTTTTGCAGCACTAAAAACTTCAATTAAAAAATCTTGATAAAGGTCTGGTTTAGATGGATCTATACCTATTTCTTCAAAATCTGGTGGACTTGTAAAAAGATAATCATATTCCAACTCACCAATCCATTCTTTGTAATCACCTAATAATAATTTACTTGTCATTATGTATTTTGTCCAATCCTACTAAATCCTTTTACCTTTTCAAATCTAACAACACTGTGGAACTTGTCATATAGTATATCACCCTTATGACTGATAACGAAAACATTATTACCACCTAAAGTATTTAGCAGTTTTAAAAACTCATCTGTTCCAGTTGCATCCAAAGAACTATCAAACACTTCATCAAGAATAAGTAAGTTGGTATTAACACTATTCTTCATACGAGCGATTTCTCTCCAAGTAAACAGAAGTGCAAGGTCAATACGCATTTTTTCACCTTCAGAGAAAGAAGGATATGTGAAGTTTTCTCTCGCTCTAGACTTAATATTCTCAGAGAATTTTTCATCCAAGGTAAAATTAATATAAAAATCCATCTCTTGCAAATACTTGTTTATCAACTTGTTCATAATTGGTAAGTAGTATTTTACAATAGAAGTTTTTACTCCAGTGTCCTTTAGGAACTGAGAGGCAACATTATAATAATTTCTAGTATCTACTAATTCTCTTCTCTTGGAATCTAAATCTTTTGCCAGTTTTCTAAGTTCTTTTAGTTCCTCTTCTAAAGAATTCATATTGTCATTATTACTTTCTGCATCCTCAATTTCTTTTTCAATTTCATCGATACTATCTTGGATAAAAGAAAAAGTGTTCATATTGGAACTCTTCTTATTATTTAGCTCTAATATTTCTTTTTTAATAGTCTCAATTTCTTGTATTCTTTCTTGTGTTGAATCCAACTCTTTTTGAAGATCTAACAAGGCATTTTCTATTTCTTTTTTCTTGGTATTTTTAGAAGAAATTATTTCGTGTTTGTGTTCATCTTCAATATCTTGTTGACAAGAAGGACAAACATCTTTACTTTCAAACCAATTAATATCACCTTCGATTTTGGAAATATTATTGTGCAGTTGAGTGTCTAACTTTTCTAATTTTTTATTCTTTGTTACTGCCTTTACTTCATCACCAATAGATAGTGCAAGTGTGTTTAGTTGACTATCATACTTCTCGTTTTCAGATAGTATTTTTTTCTGTTGAAGTCTCTTGTCTTTAATTTTTGTTTTGTTTTGTTTGATAGAGGCAGACTTATCTTCATTCAACTGTTGAATATTTCTTTCTTGCAAATCAATCTTATAATCTTGTAACTCTCTTTCTTTTTCATTCTCAAACAATTCTTCTTTCAGTATTGTAGATTTTGTTTTAAGAATTTCATTCATGGCAGAAAATATTTTGATGTCGAGAATGTCTTCAATAATATCTCTTCGATCATTGGAATTCAATTGCATGAAAGGAACAAAGGTTGCACTACCTAAAATAACTGTTTGGGTAAAAGATTTAAAATTAAGTTTAAGAATGTTTTCTTCTAGATAGATTTGACTGTCTCTAATTTTAGAGTCTTGGTCTAACATCTTACCATCAATATAAACTTCGAATTTATTTGGTTTAATCGCTCGTCTTACCAAATATTCTCGTTTACCTATTGAAAATTCAATTTCGATTACACAGTCTTTTTCATTAACAGTGTTAACAAGTTGCGGTTTGTTAATTTTACGGAAGGGTTTGCCGAATAGTCCAAATGTTAGGGCATCAAGTATAGTAGACTTACCAGCGCCATTTTCCCCAACAATCAAAGTTGATGAAGTTCTATTTAACTGTATCTCTGTGAAATTATCACCTGTCGATAAGAAGTTTTTCCATCTAATCTTTTTAAATTCAATCATTTACGCACCTCTCAACGCAGAAACATACAAGTCTTGCATGATACTCTTTAACTTGTTTTTATCTACATCGATTTCATAGTTGTCTATATAATTTGTTAAAAGTGACATTGTATCTTCAGTTGCATCAATATCAGATGCCTCCTCAAAATCCCATTCAGTTGAATCATCTACAATTGATAAATCAGCAACTTCATTCCTATAAAGTTCATCCACAAAAACATCAAACTTATAAGAGTCCGTTTTATTTTTTACAATCAACTTAACATATTTGTCTTTGTATTTGCTTGCAGAAATTTTTTCATCTTCGTCATAATAAACTTTGTGAAACATTTTATATGGGTTTATAATATGTTCTAGTTCTAATGTTTCAGTGTCAAAAATATGAAAACCTCTTTTATCATTACAATCAACCCATGTAATTTCATATGGATTTCCTAAGTAATGAATGTTTCCATTGTGAGATTTATGATGGAAGTGGCCAGACATCACAATATCAAAATTTTTGAATAATTTTTTATCCATACCATCATGACACATCAATCCAGCGCCCATTTCAAATCCTGCGATTTCAAGATGTCCCATTGCAATCTTTGCTTTGGTTTTCTTTAAATGAGATATTGTGTTATCATAATTTTCTGAGTTAATCCAAGGAATAAAACATACATCTGTTCCATCAAAATTTAAAGTTGTGGTTTCAGTATAAATTTTTAATTCATCACCAAATAACTGTTCCATTGAATTAATGCGGTTTGTATTTTTATAATACACATCATGATTACCAATGATAAAATAGGTATCGTATTTCTTTAGGCGCTCAATAAATCTACTTTTAAATCCATCTAAGATATTATAGTTAATAAACTTTCGTCTATCGGTTACATCACCTAAATGAATAACCGTGTCAATTCCATTATCTTCAAGATAAGGGAAGAAAACATTATCATAGAATTCCAAAAAATAATTATGAAATAGAATAGAGTCGCCTCGGGCACCAAAATGAGTGTCCGTAATCAATGCAATTTTCATTATAAATTATACTTCCTTATTCTGCATTCTTTTCTCTTTTGCTTTCTCTTTCTTTTTTCTCTGAGTTTCTTCAAATTCAGCAAGAAATTCATCCATGTTACTGTGTATGAAATCTAGGACACCTCTTTTTACCTGACTATTATCTGGGCCGGACATTACTTCATCAAGAAGTTCTTGATTTTCTAGAGATTTGTACTTAACATAAGATTGTTTCTTTTCCTTCTGAATTCTTCGAATAAACGCATAGTAAATGATTTGAGTAAAATATGCAAAAGGGTTCGATGATTTTTCTGGATCAAAATTGTCAATGTACAACAAACAATTTTCTATCCCATCAGATATCATTTCATCTTTGTATGTGTAGTTAATAAAGTTTGGTTTATAGGATAAGTGTTGTGCAATTTTCATAATGCACTCACCTATATAGTTAGGAACTCTTGGACGCTCTGTCCCTTCTTCCTTTGATTGGTTGACTGCTTCCTTATACTTTCGCATCTCTTGAAGAAGGAGTTTGTTGTCAACATAATGATTTCTTGTATTTTTATCTTTAGTTCTTGGCATAATATTCTTTTCCTAATGTAAAGTTATGTACATACTACCACAAGATGGTTAACGTGTCAATCAATTTTTTTTTATTTTTTTCTCTTGACAAGTCCTTGACAACCGTGTATTATCCACTATGTGGATGCTTAAGGATATTAATGTATTATCTTATTAGAATGCTTCACTAACATCTCTAAGAAGTCATCTTGAGAATATTCTTCCGTTTCGTCCAAACTTACACTGTTCTCCACAGGAGAGGTATCGACTTCTTTCTCGATCTGAGCCTGAAAATTTTTATTGTTTAGAATCATTTGATAATGGTCAACTAAATCTTTACTTGGTTCATTAACGGTAATTATATCATTAAGTGCGACTTTTGTAAAGTTGTCTGTTGAAAAATTTAACCAATCAATGAGCGTAGTGCTAAACTCACCGTTCTGAGGGTTCATGAACGATTTAATTTCATATGGATTATGAAAAATTATATAACCCTTCCCTTCTATTTCTTCGGGAGCGACTTGAGTGATTATATTTTCTTTTGTTATGAGTTTAATTAGTTTATACTCAATATTCATTTCGGAAATAGTCCTTTTTTATACTACTCTGAAATTTTAACTTCATGAATTTTGAAATCAAATTTCTCTTCGTTGTAAATATTTAGTCTTTCATAAAAATGCCTCAGTGCAAAATTCATATGTGATTTATACTTCATATCATCAGCAATATCATACAACACTGCACGCTCTTTGTTATTTCCTTTCCTCAATCCTCTTCCAATCGATTGAAGATTTCGTATCCGACTCTTCGAAGGAGATGTAAAAACTACATTGTGTAGATTACGAATATTGACACCAGTAGAAAATGTACCATAAGAAGCCACGATAATTGCGTTTTTCTCTTTTTCTGTAATTCTTCGTATCTCTTCTCTAATTTCTGTGTCAACTCCTCCATGCACAAAAAAGACTCTTCTGTTTTCATCTGCGCCATCCTTTAATAAATTATGTAATGGAATTCCATGCTTTTCTACAAAGTTAAATAAAACGAGTGTATTACCCTTTAAATCTAGAACCAAGTTTTTAATGAATTCGTTTCTTCTATTGTTTGTAACAATCCACTCTACTTCGTCTGCGTATTTGGTTCCTTTCATTTCCTTACAAATTTTCTCAGAGTATTTAAGTACAATACACTTAATACTAAAGTCTGCAAGAGTTTTACTGTCAATTAGTTTTCTTGTGGTTGTAACTTGTTTTACATCACCAAACAATCCAGTCAAAACTAATTTGTGAGTTTTACTTCCATCCAAAGTTCCAGTAGTTCCAAATCTGTATTTACAATCAGTGAGCCTGTCCATAATCTTGTTTAAAGAATTTGCTTTAAATAAGTGACATTCATCACCAATTACAACATTAAACTGACCCCAATAATCTCTAGGCATCTTATAGATAGATTGCCATGTAGATATTACAACTTTCTTATTGGTTTCTTTACTCTGTCCTTGGAATATCTTGTGACAGTATTTTTCTACGTCCCATCCATAATCCGCAAAGTCAGAATACATTTGCGACACCAAAGATGTTGTGGGTACAATTATTAATATTTTCTTTCCCTTTACATTAGGATGCATATTATAAAATCTGACCAATGTATATATAATCAGAGATTTTCCTGATGCAGTAGGAGAAAGAAGTAGTGTTCGATTATAGTTGATTGCATGTTTTATAGCATCAAGTTGATAATCTCTATACTCAATTTTCTTTCCTTGACTGTATGGGTCAATATACTTACACAACTCTTGTAAGTTGTTATCTGTAAAATTTGTATCCGTTAAGTCATCTTCAAAGGACAGTTCGTATCCGTTTTTATCACAGAAAAATTTTAACTGATTTAGTAGTCCAACATACAATTTGCAATTAGTCGGATTGAACAGCCTGATTTTACCATCCCAATACTTGTTTTTATATGCAGGCATAAATTCAGCGCCAGGAACTTTAAATGTGAAGTAATCCACAAGCTCCTTTAACATGTGCAGTTCATCTGCGTCTACTTGTAAGTAAACCTCATTTAATTTAGCAGCATAAAATTTAGACATTAATTACCTTCTAACCACTTTTTCCAGTCTATGTAATTTTTTATAGTCCATTTCTTTTGGTCTATCAATATGTCTAATGTCTTACTAATTAAATCTAAAATTTGATTTTGAAGTAAAACATTCTTTTTTAACTTTAAAACATCTGGATCACTATCCATCCAAGAACCTACATCAGATTTAAGAATTCTGGTGCCCTCTATCTGCCATCCTTTGGATATGATTTCATCTTCAGACATCTTACCTGTATAGTACTTCATTTTATCACCGACTAATTTTTTATAGTCGAGTTCAATAAACTGAAGTTTTGTCTGATTTACTTGTTGGTAGGTCATCCACTTACCGATTAGATTTTGATTGTGAACTAGTTCGTCTTCTAGTCTTAGAAAATCAATCTTAACATCCTTTTCGGACTCTTTGGTAAGTTCTGCTATTTTTGATAATAAGTTAGAGTATTCACTCATGATAAAAAATCCATTCAATTAATAATTATTTATAATCGTTCCACCACATAGTTTCTGTACTGAAAATCTGCCTGTGCGACTGGTGGGGCCGCCTCAGTTGCGGATGTCGTTAATGGGATATCTCCAATAGAGATTGGAAATGCATCTTTAAATGTGACTCTTATAATTGGTTGTTCTTGATTATTATTTACAAGAATTGTGAGGTCATCAAATACAGATTTTAAGTTAATTCTTTTTGCGTTTTGGAAATTTCCATATTGTTGAAAATTTTCTGGGAAACCAAGTGCAGTAATCCAATCGTAAACTTCCAACCAGTTCTTCATATCTTCATCTACTGTAAATGAAATGCCCAATGGAGAATATATCAACTTATCCCCTGGCTCTTTTCTTGCAACGAATGGGGTTTCAGCGATCGCCTCTCCTAACTGTATGCCGGGCAAAGTTAACTCTTGTACATATGGGCCTAATGATGGACACATATTACTATTAAATGTAAAGTTTTGTGTATTTAAAAAATTTACAGAATTTGTTACAAGATCCATTATAATCTCCTTTTCACATATTATTTATGCCAAAAAAAAGGGGGAGTAAAACTCCCCCTAAGTACTATCAATCTATTTTGTTGTTATTATACAGAATTGATATTGTCTACACGGAAGATTCTGTAGTAGGTATTTGCACGAGCTGTAAGAGCACCGTTACCAACTGTTGTACCTTCTGCGTATGGGTTAGCAACCAATCCATAACGAGTCTTAAACCCGATTTTTGGTTGGAAACTGTTCTCACCAACTGCACGAACCATCTGTAGTGGAACGTATGGGCAATAGAAGAATCCAGCGTCATATGGTGATGTACCTCTGAATCCAACCATTACGAAGTCAGTGTTGTTTGCAGACGAGAAGTATGGGTCAATGTATACTTTGAAACGTCCGTTAAGTGTTCCAGCAAATGTCGAACCAGTGTCATCAACATTCAAACCTGTTGACATTTGTGGGTTGTAGTCAAGAAGACCTGCCATTGCAAGTGCGGAAGCAACGTCTGAAGAACAAACGATTACATTACCCTTACCACGGCGAGTTTCTTTAGCAATTGTATTTGCTTCTCTCTCAATGTGGAACATAAGTCCTTTGAACTTCTCAACTGACCAACGTCCATCTGCATCTGCAGCAAGATCGAAGATACCTGTGTTAGTTACCTGAGACTGAGCACCAAGTTTTGCGATACCGTACATTGTGCGAAGAACTTCACGGTTGATTTCTGCAGTGATTTCTGTAGAAAGAATTGTTGAAAGTTCTGCTTCTGCATCAAGTCCATGAACCGCTTTCAAGTCTTGTGAAAGTTCAGTTGTGTACTCAGCTTTCAATGCTCTTGTTTTTGCAGTTACTGATACTCTCTCAATTGAGAATGCCATTTGGTTGAAGTGACCATCTGCAGTCATTGTAGAACCGTTACCTAACAATTCACCCTGTGCAGTTGAACCGCCGACACCAGTTGTTACTGTTGAATTTGTCTCATCCAATGCATTTGCTGTGATAACAGCACCAGCGAATGGATCTGTACCTGAGTGATTTGGTCCTGCAACATCACCAGAAAACTCTGTGTTAGCTTCATTGAATGATGCTTCTGTACCAGTCTGATTAGAATAACGTGAACGCATCGCAAAGATAAGTCCAGTTGGTCCTGTCATTGGCTGTACACCACAAAGGTCATATGCCATTAGGTTTGGTGCAGTTCTACGAAGCATAGAAATGATGACTGGATCTGCATACTGGATATTTCCAGAAGCAGCACCTGTTGGTGCAACACTTGTTGGTGCCTCGTTAAGTTGATCCAAAGAAGAACGTCCTAAGGCGTTTTCTTTGATTGTGGCTTGTTCTGTATTCTCAAGAAGAATAGCAGTTACTGCCTTTCTGTATGGGTCTGTAATCTCGGCATGTTCACCATGGTCAAGAACAGGTGCCCACTTTTCTTTTAACTGTTGAACAAAGTTCTCGTTATAGTCGTGCATTTTTTTCTCCTTAAATAGATAATGTTTGTTCTATAATATTATTTATAAAATTTTAATCTTTAGGTTTATTTAGTGCTCTCGCATAAATATCCATAACCGATTGAAATTTATTTTCCTCTTTAACCACTGGCGAATCCTCTACAGAAGTTTCTAATGCACTCTCAGCGAGAATACTTTCGCTTTCCACACTTGTTTCAGATGGAAAATAATTATCTCTGATCAATGTAATCTTATTTCTCATATCATCGGCGTTCACGAAATCAACACTCTCAGAAAGTGTTCTTACTTTTTCAACCTGCGAAACTGTAAGTCCTTCTGTTACATCCTTTAGAATGATTTCGGTCTCTAGAGATTCAATTTTCTTTGTCAATTCGATATTCTTCTGAACTGACTCATCCAATTTTGTCTCTTTTTCCTCAAGAGAAGATAATGCATCCCCATAAAGGTCAATTTTATCTTCTGGAACATCAACATAGTTTTCCTCAAACAGAGTTTTGAGTCCTGACATGAAGTTTTCCATAACTTCTAACTTCAGTTTGTTTTCAACGGCGAGTTTATTTTCTTCAACCCACTCTTTAGCGACATAAGTAAGATACTCATTCACTTTTTCTGAAATATCTTCACGGATATGAGAAACTTCTTCATGAAGTTCTTTTTCATAATCTTCGTACATTTTTTCCAACTGTTCGTTTACTTTAGCAACTACAGCTGCTTCGAAAATGGTTTTAACTTGTGACTGGAATTCTTCAGTAAGTTCTTGTCCAGCAAGCATAGCATCAACGTCTTCTTTGACATCGATATCTTCTTTGGCAACCTTATAAGATGCATTCATTTTTTTCTTAGGAGACTCTTTGACTTCTTCTTCGTCTTCGTCTTCGTCTTCGTCACCATGCATATCTTCTTTCTTAGATGACTTAGACTCTGCGACTTCTTCATCGTCTTCGTCTTCATCATCTGCCATTTCTTTCTTAGAAGTTTTAGACTCTTTCTTTACTGATTCCTCAGCTTCGTCTTCGTCTTCATCATCACCATGCATATCTTCTTTTTTAGAAGTTTTTGCCTCAGTGACATTTTCTTGATCTTCTTGAAGGTCATCAATTAGTTCTTCTACCTGAGAATCAATCTCTTCGGCTTCAGAAGCAACAACTTCTTCAATCATATCTTCGTTTTTTAAATCTTCCATTTTGTTTCTCCTTAGAGTTTTAATTTATATTTATTTATAATATTTAAAGTTTTGACACAAAATCTTTGAAAACTCTCAGTTTTGTTTCTTCTAATTGTTGCCTTTTGGCCTTTTTGAGAGAGTCTTGGTATTCTGCAATTCGAGCTTCTCTAATAATACCGTTTTCCCAAACCCACTCTCTACCTTCCATAATACCTTCTACAAATGCATTAGGTGCAGAAGGGTCTGCAACGATGTCTGCGGCGGTTGCAAGATAAAAATCATCTTGAACAACATTTGCACCACCAGACTGTTTTACACTACCCATACCTCTAGAAGAAACACCTAAAGATGCACCTTCTTTAATAAGGTTATTAACGATAGCGCCATAAGGAGTATCTGTCATAATTTTTGCTTTACCAATAAAATTATCACCATCTCTCTTAAGCTCTTTAATCATATGGGAAACTCTTTCCAGATTGATAGTCGGGCCTTCTGGGTGTCCAAGTTCTCCAAATGCTCTATTTTTTTGAATGTAGTTTTCGTTATATCTCTCAACTTCTCTTTCGAGAACTTCTGTAGGATATACTCTACCATTCCTATTTTTGACATTTGATTGCAAGAAAATACCTTCGATAAAAAGGTCTTTTCCTTTAGATTCTACCAGAATGTCTTCAACTACTTCTGTAATTAGTTTCATAGTCCTGTCCTTCTTTGAAGTGATCTTCTTCTACGGAGATTTGCAACATTAATCTTGCCTTTTCTTTTTCTTGCGGAACGAGTATTTCTAATACTCATTTTTCGCATATCGCCTGGATTAATCTTGACCTCTCTCTTGTTAATTACTTTATAACCGGCCTTATCAGACACATATTTAATTTTTCTCTTACCTTTTCTGATGACTATTTTTCTTTTAACAGCTTCATCTAAGTCATCCTCCAAGAATTCTAAAAAAGAATGCATCTTTTAAACCCTTTAATATTTATTCTTCGTTTTCAACATCACTATGTACAGGATTATTAAACATTGTTTTTGCAAAATCCTGTTTGTAATTGTCGATTTCTTCCTGTCTCTTTGCATCAAGTAATGATTTAATATCATCAGTAACAGCGGACGCTTTACCTAAAACAGAATTATCTACAATATCTATTGTTATATTATTTATATTATCTTCATTCTCTGTCATTTAAAAACCCTCATCTTCTTTTTTACCAAAAAGCGGATCATCCGCCTCTTTCGCAATTTCATCTTTCATATTTTTAATTTCTTCATCACTGAGTTTTAGAATATTTCTCTGTACCCAAGTGTTGGAGTAGTACTTGCCAATTTGATCTGCCATCTCACCGGCGAGTGTAATCCTATCTCTAATCATTTCAGAATTTTTAATTTCTGAATAATATGAATCTTGTGTAAAATCAAAAATCAATTCTTGTGAGATTGATTTCCACTCTTCTGATGTAATCACACCTTTCAAAATCAATTGTGTCTTAAGTAAATCTAAAAATAAATTACTAAATTGATTTCTAAGTCTAACAATAAATCTATTAAATTTATATTCATCTCTAGAAATTTCAGTCGCTCTTCCTAATGCAAGAGACTGATCTGGTTCTAATCTAGATGCAGGAACATTTAAAGATTTATATAACTTTTTCTGGAAGTATAATACATCTTCCATTTCTCCCAAATTTGTTCCGCCAGGCAGAGTCTCAATTTCTGTTCCTCTACCACCTTCTCTTCTTGGGAACCAAAAATCTTCCAACATAGACATATGTTTGCGTTCATCTTTAATTTCACCAGTAGATGAATCATATGCAACTTTATTCTTATATCTATTCATAATGTCGGCAATATATTGTTCTGCCTTAATTTTAGGAAGATTACCAACATCAATATAGAAAACTCTTCTTTCTGGTGCTCTTGTCCATCTGTATATTACTACAGAGTCTTCTACCATTTTTAATTGATTTAGTGCTTTAATTGCCTTGTGTAAGTATCCAATTGTATAATTTCTTTTTGCATCTTTTAGTCCAGAACTTACATAAGCAATCGCATCAGGAGAAATGGGAATGCCTGTAGTTTTATCTGCACCATTAATAATACCCTTTTCATTATACAAATAAAATTCTTTTACTGATTTAATTAATGTGGGCCCACCAGGCTTTTCGTCCTTTTCTATTTCTTTGACTTTTTTGATAGTGCGTGGGTCGATTTTTCTGAGTTCTTTGATACCTTCTTTTGGTTTATTTTCATCAATAATGATGTGAAAATAAAGTCTTCCATCTATATACCAAGATCGAAAGATATCGTATCCTTGATTTTTAAAATCAAGAATATTTAAAATGTTATTGAATTCTTCTGTGATTTTTCTTCTTACAGTTTCTGTCTGCTCAAGATTTTTAGTTAATAATTTAACTGGATAATCATCCGTTTCATTAACTATTGCTTCAGAAACAATATCGTCAATAGCAACCTCGACTTCTGGATAGATTGACATATCTCTATATCTATCGATAAGTTCTTGATCGCTTCTTGCGGTATTTTCTAAATTTAAGAATGTACTGTAAAAATTCGAAGAAACTTCTAAGGTGTCTTCATCATTCGCCCCACTTGGTGGGACGAATGATTTAAGATTTTTGTTTTCCTCTCCAGTTTTTAGAAGAGTGAAGCCAAATAATTTAATTTCCATACTATATCCAACTCTTTAATTATTTAAATTAAGAAGTTACAACGTTATCATGCTGCCAATAGTCATATGCGAATGTTGCTGTAAATTCTTCCAACTGATCGTTTGCGTCCCAAGAAAGTTCTACTGCACCTAGTTCAGTAGGGAATAATCCTCTAAACTCGTAACGAGCGATAACATTTCCTTGTCCGTCCTTGCCGTAATGTTCTACAAATGCATTTGATTTGTAAGCGGCAAGCGAATTTGATGCAAACTGTTGTGTATTCAAGTTATGTTGATTGATTGCGTTCATCCACTGTTCCAGAGAATTTCTTACACCAAACTCTTCAGTATTGATAACAGTAACAGTCCATGGTTCAAATGTTCTATTACCAGCAACCCTTACCTGTCTACCAAAGTAAGGAACATCAATCTGAGCGATTGTTGAAGAAGGAATCTGAGCAGCTCTTACAACGAATGCAAGTTCTGTTGGGGCGGCAGCACCTACCCCAGCAGGGAAATTCATTCTAACTCTAAATAAGTTAGGACGAGCGCCACCATCTGCAAAGTTTGACTTAAATTGTTCTATGTTGAATGCCATTGTTTATTTTCTCCTGTTTTCTAATCTATTTATATTAAACTGCACCAACAATTTCATCAAAATCAACACCAGTTCTAACTGCAACAAAGTTGAGTTGAATGAAGTTGATCGATCTTGCAGGTTTAATGTAGATGTCACCCACGAATTGATTCTGATCAATCACTTCGGCAGTGTTGTTTGTTTCATCACAAACTACTCTGAAGTCGTAAATACCTCTTCTTCCTTGTACTTCACGCAAGAATGGTTCGATAAGAGAAGTAAACTGTGATCTAGTGAACTCATCATTGAACTCAAACAGAGTGAACTTGGCAGCGGCAGCAATAGACTTTTCAAGTACAATAAACAATCTTCTAACATTGATTCTACTGAATGCAGAACTCTTGGTAGTGAATGTCTTATCACCAAATAATACTGTTCCCTGTCCAGAGAAGTTAACGACTGGATTAATTGCATTTTTATACAACGAATCTCTGTCTGCTTTGTCCTGTGTTTGAAGTGTTTTAACAACATTTTTGATGTTACCACGGTTAAATCCGGCAGGAGAATACCATGCATCTCTTTCTTGTTCACTTCTAACCATCAAACCAGCAACATCTCCATTGAAAGGAACCCAACGGAACTTGTCAGCGTACTTATCATACTGATATTTATAGTTTGAATCTACAAATGCATAGTTGTTTGAACCAACACTTCTCCAGAATGCAATTTGTGCATCCGAACTTCTTGCATTTGCATCAGTAACTACATCCGCATATCTTGGAGACAGACATGCAACTGTATCTTTTCTGTCAGAAGCAACTTGGATAAGTTTTGCAGCTGCAGCTCTTGCGGCATCTACACTAGATGCAATTTCAAGTGCTTCACCAGCAAGCAGGAATGCGATATCAACATTCTCAGAATCAGCAAACAAATCTGTTCCGTTAGAGAAAGCACCAGTTGTAGGTGAGATTCCGTTTCTACCGTTTCCAAACTCTCTTTCAACATATTGTTCTGCACCAGCTGCGGAACCTGTTGTGTTAAGTCTTGCAAAACTTGTCTTTGTTAATGTAATATCCTGACCCCAATCGGTAGTACCTGTTGGATGATTAAGAACATAAACATACTTCGACAAGTTGTTAATACGGTCAACATAGTAGATGTTTGTACCATCTTCAGTCTTACCGTTATTTGCTTTTGACATATTTTCTAAAACTTCTACTACTGTTTCACCAGCAGGAGACAATTCAGTAACAACAATCGAAATACCTTGTGCATCATTGGTTACTGGGTCAACGGTATTATCAGAAGCAGACGGAACTCCACTAAGAACCGCAGCGATTGATGGTTCATTGATTACAAAGTTATCATATGAAGACTCATCTACAAGATAGACCTTGTATCTATTACCAACAGAACCGGCGTCTTTAAATGCAAATTCGTGTCCACTAAATGCGGCATTGCCAAATCCAAGTGCATCAAATGCATCTTTATTTGGAAGATATACTGTTGTATTAAATGTATACGTTGTTTCTTCTGGTAAGTTTGTTCTTACAACGATGGCATCACCACCAGCAGGAGCGGTTGCAAACAAGATTCTTGTTCTGTCTCCAACTAAACTAAATCCATTAGTTGCAGCACCTTCTGTGTATGGAACACCATTAACCGTAACTTCTACTGTTTGTGTTGCGTTAACAGCTTGTCCAAGTGTAAATGAACGTCTTGCAGGAACAGTAATAGTTACTGTTTCACCTGTAAGTGGTGCATTTGAAAGGAATGTGAAATCCGCACTGTTTGCAGCAATTGTAAAGTCTGTAGATGCATATACACCGTCAACATCATTTGTTGCAGCAATAGATTGATTTTCTACTGCATATGTACCTGGCGCATTTGTCAATGTGAAAACAGTCTGTTGTGCGACATTGACTACAACTTGGTCGTTTGCATCTGCGAACAATTTAATTGCAGTGTTTGCAGGAGCAGCAGCTGTTGCAGTATTTTCAAACTCATCTGGCATATACCAAACTTTGTAAATGTTACCACCAGCAACGTTTGGTGAAATTGTATCTACTGAAATGTCAACAGCAGAACCAGCAGTATTTGCTTGGAAGTCAAATGTTGCAGAAAGTCCAATTGTTGCAGCATTTACAGATGCAACATAATAAACTGTTCCGTCAGTAAGACCTACTGCAGCACCACCATTTTCTACATAGATGACTGCATCACCAACTTGGAAACCATGGTCTGCGTTATCTAAAGTAACAGTATCGTTTGTGTCAGAAGTCAGCGTAATTCCACCACCATACTTTTGGAAGAAGTAAGCTACAGCGACTCCATCACCATTATATGTTCCTGCATCAGCGATTTCTGCGTCAGAAACTCTATCATATACTGGATAATAAAAACCAGAACCAAGATTTGTTGTTGCAGCACTAACTGCGGCACCATCCGATGAATGGATGTAATATGGCCCAGAGTTTGCTGTTTGTCCAACTGGTGTTTCAAATGTGATTGCTTGTCCAGATAGAGAGTAACGTGCTGTTGGAACAAGTCCTCCAGAAGTTTCATTTACACCTCTTACAGAAACCTGAACATCAGCACCAGAAAGAATACGAACTGGAGTATCGGTTCCAGTTGCAGCACCAGAACTAGTAACTAATGCATTGCTAGTATCTGTTCTTGGTAACAGATAATTTCCTGCACTATCTGCGGTTGTGTGTAAATCAACACTTGCAGTTGGTGCAGTAGTATTAACTGCATAACTAAATGATTGTGCAGATGAACCAAATACTGTATCAGTTGTTGAAGACTGTCCAGTAAAATTGTCTGTTCTTGCAGTTGCAATAGTTGCAGAAGCAATACCAGATATTGCGTTTTTAATTCTATTTGCGTCATTCGAATCATCATCATTCGCAACTCTAACAACTTTCAATGAATTTGAATATGAAAGGAAGTTAGCCGCTGTGAACCATGATCTATAGTTGTCTTCGGCTGGGTCGCCAAAATGATGTCTCAATTCTTCAACGCTACTTACGGTTACGATTTCGTCAATTGGGCCTTTACTAAATCTACCAACTAAACCACCAGTATTAGTGGCTAATGCTGGAACACTTGTAGAAGCATCAATCTCTGAAATGTTAACGCCAGGACTTACTTGGAATGCCATTTTTTATCTCCTTTAAATTATTTTATAGTGTATTTTCTATTTATTTATAAAAACAACAAATTCACCTAATTACCTAATTGGTGTCTTCTGTAGTCCACCTGTCTCCATCAGCATCAACAAAAGATTCGAAATCATAACTGGATGAAATAAATCCAAATGGTAACATATTTTCCTCAATATTTCTTAATCTCTCTTCATAAATTTCGTTTCTGGTGTCAATATCAGATAGTTCTTTAAAATAGTCATCTGTTGTCATCCAAGAGAACAAAATTAATGTGTCCACCAAATCGTCATTTTTACCAACATCTGCTTGATATTTATGACCCTTCGAAATAAAACTTGTTAATTCATTGATTGTATCAAAATCTTGTATGAAAATTTTATCTTCCTCAACTAAACTCTTAAGATTTAAACATCCTATTTTTTTAGTTGCCTTTGTTGTTCTAATTCCTAGTGTAGTTCCGCCTCTTCCACCAAAACCACCACTAACACTTTGCCCTTTTCTTGTGTCATTATGAATACTTATCATATTTTCATATTCTAACTCATGGTATAATATATCCGAAACTTGTTGTCCAACATCATTCACTTCTATCAAAACATAAGAGTCATTATATATCTGACACATCTTTTTAATTACAGTAGGATATACCATGGGAGGAATTAAATTCGACCTAAAAACTGCAACCTGTTTATACGGAACTTCAGACGCATCAAATATAGAGAATGCAGAATAATCTAATCCTCTACCTCTAGATACATCTACTGTAGTAAAATATACTCTTCCTTCTCTAGGCTTCTCATATATTTTTAGACTTCCATTTTCTAATTTCTCAATTGGATTTCTATATGCCAGAGTTTTTAATTTTGTTGGACTAATTAAAGTGTTTGAACTTCCTAAAAACTCAGTTTCAAATTCTTGTCTGAACTGTTCTTCAGATGTATTTTTAATTGTTGTTTTTTTCCACTCCTCATCCCTGCCTGGTACTTCACTCCAGTGTACAGAAATAGGATTATATGTATTTCTTCCTTCTTCTGCATCAACCCACAATTTATAGAAATGATTCATTCCTTGCGGAGTTGATACAATAAGAACTTTAGTTGATTCACCAGATGAAATTGTAGGATACACAGAATTAAAAAATTCCTCTGCAATTTCATTTGGAACGAATGCAAATTCGTCCAAGAAAAGAATATTAAAAGAACCACCACGAATTGCACTTGATGATGTTGCAGCTGCAAGTACCTTTGCACCGTTCTCTAATTCGATAGAACCTTTATTCCAAACCATCACGCCTTGTTGTAACCATTTTGGAAGATTCTCGTATGCTCTTTGTAGTCTGCTTAATAATTCCCTTGCAGTAGCAAGTTTGTTTGCAAGTAATGCAACAGAAACATCTTTGTTGAAAAGAATATAGTGAAGAAAGAATGCAATACATGTAATAGACTTACCAGACTGTCTCCCAATTTTACAAATAGTAAATCTTTCATCATGAAATGATCTAATCATCTTTTCTTGGAATGGATATAGGTCAAAGTTTACCAAACCCTTATCAACATTGACAATCTTCATATATGTCTTAATAAAATGTATAGGGTCTTCCATACACTTGACATATTCTGCGGCCTGTTCTTCAGTCCATTCAATTTCAACCCCAGCTGCCTTTAGATTGGGGTTGTTGTGATATACTTCACTCATCAGTATCTTCTTCTCTATTTTTACCTCTTAGTCTTTCTAAGAGTTCATTGGTACTTCCAACCAATATTGCGTTATTCACTACTTTTTGTGGAACTCCACCGTCTTTAGTGTTTTCTATTTTATTCATTGTTAATTGAAGTTCTATTAAATCTTTTGCTAAATCACCAGTGGTTTTTAGAAGTCCTGCAGTCACTTCATATGCTCTGGGGTGTTCACTTTCCCTTGCAATCATCATCAAATTTTGTAAAGATTCTTGACCCATAGAAACCAAATCTTTTAAAAGTTCTCTGTGATATTGATAGTCTTCTTCAATATCTTCGTTTCTAGATTCTTTGTCTTTATAAATTTCAACATTATTTTTTTGACGTTCTATTATCTCTTGCGATTTCTTTTCTATTTTGTTATCGATTTCAAGAAACTTACTTAACTGCTCATCATCTAGTTTCTTCATTGTTATTCTCCAAAGTCTTCATTAAATGTAGTTAAAAATTCATAGTTATCTGTCTGAAGTGCATTACTAGGGTCAGTTGTTACTGTTGCTTGTGCATATGTAACTTCTGAACTATCTAAGTCTCCCACTGTTGCAGTACTTGTTCTAATGATGTTTTGTTCTCTTGGAACACCATAGAAAAATCCATTTAATGTAAATTCTAATGTCCATAGAAGGGCTCTTCTAGATAAAAAGTCTCCTTCATAATCGTCTTCGTATGAAACAGAATTTAATGTCAATCCTGTATCACGAATTATACTTAACTCATTTGCTTCTTTTATTGGTATATTAAAGGTAGGAGTAAAGTATGGTAATATCTGTTCTACTATTTGAGTTGCGTCATCCGCATTTTTTGCCATGACTGTTAAAGTAAATCCAATATCATAAGGGACTGGATTATATACATAATTTTTAGTATTTGGGTCTGTAGAATTTTGTCTAGACATTTTTTGTGTTTTAGAAAATTTTCTTTCTGGTGCATATGTAAATCCAGAAATTTCAAAACTCATTCTAGGCAAAGTGATTGCAACAGAATCTCCAAGATTTCCTGCTGGTTGATTTATTCTTGCCAGATATTTTTGTGAAGGGCCGTATGCAAGAGGAACCTTAATCGTTTCCAACACATCTCCATTGGCGTTTCTTCTATCGATAGTAATATCATCGAATATAGAACCAAATGCAATAACATAGTTTCTAATTGTACTTCTATAATATGGACTATTACCTAACATTAGTAATCCTCACTGAATGGGTTTCCAACAGTAAAGTCGATAACCTTTTCTACATTTGAACTTGAACCAGTGAATACTGTGTCTTGTCCAGAAGTTCCATCTGTGGTATCTGTTGTTTTGTTTTCTGTATATACAATCTGTTGCGTTGCACCCAATAGATAATTTGCACCACTGTCTCTACCAACAGTATTTGTGTTTTGTGCAAAACTCCCCGTAAGGTTTGAAAGTTTCAAAACCTTAGTTCCAGAATTCCAAGTTTCTACTGTACCTGTTGCTGTTGCTGAATCGAAGTTTGCACCCTGATATACTATTTCGCCTACGATAAAATCACCAGTTCCAGTACCCAAAGTTAAATCGACAGTAACAAATGTATGTTGTTGAATATCATCAATTTCATCAATTCCTGTATTAAACTTTTCACTTGAGAATTCAAATGATTCTGTCGATAGTCTATAGACATATCTTTTACCTAATTGCCAGAAGGAAACTTCGTCTTCTACAAATTTAATTTCATATACTTTATCTTGCAATGGCCAATATACTAAGTCGCCTTCTTGTGGGGTTTGGATTGTGGACTCTTCATCCCACCTTTTAATAGATACAATAAGATTTAATTGATCTCTAATTTCTAATCCAAACTTGGATAAGAAGTCTCCCTCTCCTTGGAAACCATCTGCATCTTCGATATACATTTCTATAGAAAATGCATCGTTAAATTCACTTATAGTTGACTCGTTAAAAACAGTATCTTCGTTTACATCGGTTCTTTTCAGATAATACATATCCTGTCCATGAATCTGAATCGATTCAGCGACAAGATTTTCTGTTAAGGATTGCTCTGGTGCAAATGATATAGTGTTAAAATACTGATTTGTAGCCATATGACTATCCCACCATAATGTCTACAGGAAGTTCATAACTTAAAGACATTTCTTGTTCCAGTTGTTCTATTTCTTGATTTGCTTCATCAAGAATTCTGGAACCATTGAAGGTCACACCTCCAGGCATCGCAATGCCTTCGTACTTCGATAAATTCTCTCCCCATTGTTTTTTAATCAGTGCGGTTGCGTATCTTTTTAACCATCTGTCATTCCAAACATCTGTATAAACATTGGGGTCAAGAACCCTCATTGCTTCTACAATAATAAACTCACCAACAACTAATGCTTCATCCCAATCAATATCAAGATGAAGTTGGTTTTGATGTCTGTTAAATCTGATAGGAACTTGTCCAGTAATCATATCATTGACTAATTGAATATGACTTTGAGTCAATTCGTATGATAACATCTCCGTACTTCTTAAATTATAAACATCGTTTAAGAACATTTGATATCTAACATCAAACATGTTTGTACTGTGACTGAATTTTTCGTAAAGAGGAATTACTCTTTTAACTCCAATTACTAAGTCATTAATAGGAATATATCGATTTGTAATATCGTCTTCAGTTATTTGGTGCTTAAGAAAAACATCCTCTACCGCATCAAAATGATAGTCACGATAAAACTCTAGTGCATCGTCTACACGATCTTCTACTTGTTCATCTGCGACATTTATTTGAATAACTGGAGAACCTAGTTTTCTAAGACAATATTCTTTAAATTCAGCTCTAGATGTAACTACGGCCATGTCATACCTCTCTTTTGATATGACTATTTATATGTTTTTTAAGTTAACCTTTTAATGGTTCTGTGGGCGGTGTAAAGTTTGCGGTGTATCGTGCTAGGCCTTTGGTAACACGAAAATCTGAAATATATCCATTCAATAAATAAGGACTACTGTACCATCCTCCTATAACCAAATCTGTGCCGGTATAAATGTTTGTATCAGCTGTAGAAATTAATTCAGTGCCATTTACATATAATTTTGCAGTTCCAGAATTTCTAACGTGAGCTACATGATACCAAGTACTTGCAACAGCAGCTCCAGTATTAGCAAATACTACGCTAGTGCCAACATAGATAGCCCAATTCCCACTGTTGGCCATACCCGCAGCTGGCCCTAAAACACTAGAGGTTAGGACACCGTTAGCTAGTTGATAAAGCCCCATGCCTACTGTAGGATCTGTATTAAAATAAATCCACGCTTCTATAGTAAAATCATCTGACCCCAAAGCTAACACATTCGAAGCGGCGTAATCACCACTGCCATCAAAATACATTGACTTAGTATCCGCAAACTTAACCTGAGTCGTTGAACCAGTAGTATTACCAATCAACTTTAGGTTAGCGTTTTGAGACTTATCTATAATCGAAGCGTCTGTTCCAATTACATGAACCGCTGCGGCCGAAGAACTAACTGGTTCAGTTGGTGGTGTAAAGTTTCCTGTATATACAACTGTACCATTAAAAACACGCAAATCAGAAATGTACCCATTAAAGTCACTATCACCAGCGCTACTACTACCAATTAAAATTGCTTTATCCCCTGTTCCTGTTGCACTTCCTGTACTTGTGTATGTTCCAACAGATTCACCATTGATATACATAGTAAATGTACTTCCTGATCTAGTAATGGCTACATGATACCATTGATTATCACTTATTGGGCCACTAGCAATTAGCATTGCATTACCCCCAATGCCTTGCATTGCTAAACATATAGAATCATTATCATCATTGTGTTTGTATAATATCGACAATTGATTTGATCCCCACGGAGTGTTCTGTGGGCCAATTTGTAATACTCTTGGATAATTACGAGCTTTACTAATACCATATACCCAACAATCTATAGTAAAATCGTTAGTATCAAGTGTTAGTTCAGAGGATAATGCACTTTGAACATATTGTCCCGATCCACCACTTGTTGCAGTAGAACCACTGGTATCAAAATAAATTGAACCACCGTGTGTTGCTGAATCGTATGAAAGATAATCATATGGGCTAAATGGTTGCGTTGAAACGTTACCGGCGACACCCACCGTATGATCATTTGTTGAACCATCAGTAATGTATGGTAAGTGGCAAGTAAGTAGGCTAGTATTTGTGATTGCTGTAAGGCGTGTTGTTGGCGGTGTAAATGCAGAAGTATAGACAGCGGTGCCTTTGACGATACGCAGATCACTAACATACCCATTTACACCAACCGTATTCAAATACGAACTTCCAATTCTAGGGTATGTTGAACCGCCAGAAAAATTTGTTGTATCTGAGTAGTTCGAACCTTCTTGTACACCATTTATGTATAACTTACTTGTGCCGGAGCTTCTTACAAGTGCAACGTGATACCAAGCACCGGCGACCAATGCAGTAGTCGATGAAATGCGATCTCCGGCAATATAATAATTTAAAATGTTTGATGAGTTTCTATAAATCGCTACTTGAGCATTTCCAAAATTATCAAGAATGTTTTGTTGTGTTCCTGAAACATTAGGGTAATACCAAAACTCACAGGTAAAATCGCCAGTCCCAAAATTTGTTGTATTTGTTGAAGATGATGGTTCTAAATAATCCCCACTACCATCAAAATAAGTCGAGTATCCACCATGCCTATACGGACTAAATGAACTTGATGTGGGTGCATTTATAGGCGAAAGTGTTAATGCATTTGTTGAAGAATCTGTAAAACTACTATTATTTGATGTATCTACCGCTGTTGCTAATAAAGTTGTGTAATTACTATTTAAAACCTGAAATTGCAAGGATATAGATGTATTTGTACTCACCGCTCCATTCACACCATCAGTCGCATTAAGTGTTAAAGTAAATGTACCAGCGTCTGCTTCTGTAGTGCTAGGTGTAATAGTAAATACATTATCTGCTTGACTTATTGTAGCGATGCTACCAAGTCCACTTGTAGAATAACTCCATGTCAGAGGGAATCCTTCTGGGTCTGTAGAAACAGCAGTAATAACTGTAGGTGTTCCATCTATAGCGAGTGAATAAGTTCCATCCACTCCAGTGATCGCACTAGGCGAATCGTTTTGTACTGTAGCAATCTTATACCAACCAGTTCCAGAATAGAGATAAAGATTGTTGTTTGCGGTAACAAATGCTTGATCTCCATCAGACATTCCAGTTGCAGCTATTAACGCAGTCATATCTGCATAGACAGTTATAGATGCACCACCACCAGAAGAAACTTCAGAACTTTCCCAATAACCTTTTGTGGCATTGTAAACATATGTTACATTACCCTCTGTTACTTCTTGTGCATTTGTCGGATTGCTTGGAAAATTAATTGCCATTTTTTACCTTTATTTAACCAAATGTTACACTTCCAGAAGAAGTGAATGATAAAACCTTTGAATTTCCAGTAGTGGTTTCAGTAAATCCAGTTCCTGTTGCAGTAATTGTATTAGGTATTTTTATAATGACAATACCCGATCCACCATTAGAATTGGAACCAGAACCACCGCCACCGCCACCGCCTGTATTTGGGACTCCATCATCTGTAGAGGCGTTGTAAGAAGCAAAATAAGTAAATCCAGCGCCACCACCTCCAAGACCTCCAGCTCCTTCCCCAGCGTTATAACTGCCGCCGCCTCCACCACCAGCATAATAAGTAGCGGTTCCAGTGATATCATATTCTAATCCATCACCACCAATTTTTGTAGTGTAATCGCCACCGACAGCACCAGCACCACCACCAGCACCGGCTGGGCTGTTTGATACAGCGGAACCATTTCCACCATCATAACCTTGTCCAGAAACCCCAGAACCCCCAGGCATTAAGGGGCCACCTCCTGCGTAGTTGCCGCCGCCACCTCCACCAGAACCACCGTCACCACCAATATATCCTGCGTTATAATTAGAACCATTTGTGTAATTGCCGGCGGCACCACCCCCGCCGCCGATTGCAGTATAGGTAGATGTGGTTAATCCATCTCCACTTATTGAACTATTTTTACCATGTTCACCACCCCAACCTAAGGGCCCAAAATTATTGATATTGCCGCCATCTCCAACCGTTATTGTATAAGCAACATTTTTTTGAAACACTGGAGCACTACCATTTGGAGTTTTGGGAGTAGTATTTGTTCCAAAGTAAAGAAGTCCTCCAGCGCCACCACCGCCTCCATTGGCGCCAGAGCCGCCGCCGGCGACAATAAGAACTTCATCTGAAGTAAAGTCAAACTCTAAACTAAAATCTACTAATCTAGTAGTAGTTTTTGCGCCATCTGATGCACTTAGTCTCGCTGTAAAATTCCCTCCGTCACTATTAGTTGTGGTTGGAGTAAATGTATAAACTCCACTTGTATTTACTGTGGTGTCTGCAGAAAGTTGTACTGGTCTCGTATTTCCTGTGGTTTTGTATACAATTCCATAGGTAATATCAAATCCTTCTGGGTCTTCTGCAACCATTGTAAGTGTACTGGCAGTTCCATCGGTATTTAAAATGTGTGTTGTTGGTGGTTCTGTTAATATAATTGGAGATTCGCCACCTGCATCACTAGAGCCTCCACCAGATGTATTTGGGTTCATTTGAACCCATTGTGCAGATGTTCCATCATCATACCAGATAAATGTTTTTCCTACAGAACTATCAAACCACATATCTCCGTTACTAGGATTAGATGGTGCAGTATCTGAGGTTGTTACAGTTGCTGGAGTAAGAGTTGGGCCTACTGCACTGTTGGAATTCCACACTCCAACTGTTGCGTCATATGTATAAATGATTGTTCCGATTTGAACCGTTTGTCCATCAGTCGGATTGTCTGGTAATGAAATAGGCATTTATCAAGAACTCCACGATTGAATTGGGCCAGAACCAGTCCCGCCTGTACCACCAGTTCCACCAGTATCTCCAGTATCACCAGTATCGGTTACAATTCTTGGATCATTTTCATCAGTTAGTTGTTCAAACGACTCTCTGCCATCTTTGTCAAAATATCCAATATCCGCAAAGTTGTATGTGATAAAATTAATTTGTTGAGCACTTGATTCGATAGGACTTGTACCAGATTTATCAGTTTCTGTTTTTATTATTTTTCTTGGGAATTCATATTCAATCGAATTTTCAGTTTCTTTTATGAGGAACCCTATAGAAGACGGAATATGACTAGATACCGAAAAGTATTCGTCATTTCTATTAGTCATAATTAATTTTTCAGTTTCTACCGATTCAACAGAAATACTATTGGAGTTACTTAAAATTGCAACTGATTTTGGATTGGAATAACCAGTAGAAGAATATAATTTATTCGTGGTTATTCTTAAATTAGATATTGTATCTGTAAGAGCATCCATACTGGTCAATGGGTTAGAAAAAGTATGTTGAGTGCCGTAAAGACTGGTTAAATTAAAACCAGCGGTTGGAATTTTCTCCACATTAGTAGTAGGGAATGCAACATTTGTGCCCCAAACAATACGAACCGCACCAGTACCGCCTGGGCCGCCTCCAGCAGAAGTACCAGAGCCGCCACCCCCGCCTCCGTAGTTTCCGCCCACAATATCACCGCTTGATATTGAATTATTTGATATGGGTTCGCCTGGATGTCCGTCTTCTCCACCAGACCCACCTTTACCGCCCTCGCCATTTGATGACACCGTACCACCAGATGTTCCTTCTCCGTAAATTCCAACACCGCCACCGCCAGGCGTTCCCCAAGTCGATGAGTACCATCCGCCTGCGCCGCCACCGCCGCCTTGTCCTGCTTCGCCCGATGATGAATTAACTCCGCCATCACCACCTCTTCCAGAATAACCACCAGCACCGCCGCCAGCTCTATTCCAAGACCCTTCATATCCACCGTTACCGCCACGACCACCGCCGTCACCAGTGTATCCACCACCGTATCCGCCGTTTCCAGAACCAGTTGAATCAGTTCCACCACGACCAGCACCGAATCCACAAACTGTGTTGACATCTATAAAGTATGAGTTATTTCCCATTGCATCCGCATTAGTTGTGTTTGTTGTTAAAACAGCTCCGTGGTCTCCAACTACAACCGTATAAGATTGCCCTGCAGTTACAGGAATATTATTTTTCCAGCCAAGGCCACCGCCTCCGCCACCGCCAGAAGACCATTGATATCCACCAGTGCCACCAGCGCCAACACAAACAACAGATACTGAAGATACTCCTGATGGACATGTCCATGAATATGTGCCGGGTGTAGTAAATTCGGCGTTTCCGCCAGAATTTCCACTAGTTGCATCCTCAACATATTGTTCCAAATAAGACAATGGATAATTTACATTTACACTAGGGCCCAAGAAATCAAAAGTACTTTCGTCTTTTATTTCTATGTGATTTAAGTTTGTTGGGATTTCTACTGTTTTAATTTGAGTAGTATCATTAACTAAAATACTAAGTTCACTGCTATTAATATCTGGTAGTGCATATACATCATTTTTTTCTGTTTTGATATTAAGTTTAGAAGATAATACCTCAGTAACATTTAATGTATTATTTGTGATTAATTGTAAACTATCAGATAAAAAATTAGAAGAAGAGTTATAATCTCCATCTTCAATTACTATACCGATTTTTGAAATCGTGTCTACAAGAGGATTTTGCCTGACTAAAGGTTTAACAAAAAATGAAATCGGAGTTCCAGCGAGAATATTCGCTGGAAATTCCGATGCACTTTTTTCTGCTACTCTGGTTTCAATTCCTAATGTGACAGAAACCGTATCTACAGAGACAGTCATCAACTATCTCCTTTAGATTTCGATACTTGCCGTCACATTTGTAAATCCAGCACCAGTGATAATTGTATCTACTTGTAGGTCACCAGTTGTAAGTGTTGTTACAGTTTTTGTAGTTGTACCATCACTAAAAGTCATAGAACTACCTTCAATAACTAGTTTAACACTTGTTGCAATTCTTGCACCAGAGGCGTTAATTGCACTCACATTTACAAATGTGTTAATGTTAGAACCAGCGTATGAATATGATGTATTCTCTGGAGTAATAGAAACAGTAACTGGTAGTGTTGGAGTCAACAAATGAAGTTCTGGGTAATTTTGCCCAACTTCTCCGTCTTCTTGACAATACCAAATTCTATCTAAAGAATCTCTACCAACTGCAGTAACTATATTTGAAATAGCTGACGTTTCGCCCCAACCAGTAGAATCGTTCCAAACATAAATTTTAAAACTTGTTTTAAACCAAACACCCAGCATAGTTCTAGAATCATTTAACCAGATCATATTTCTTGCAACTTGCCCATAATCTAACTTAGAATGATAAGTAAGAGCTTTAGGGTTTGCTGCATCAACAGAGTAAACAATTACTGTTTTCTTTGCCGGGTCGGATTCGGATGCAGTGTTAATTCTTCCATCGATTGGAAAATATGCAACATATCTTTGGTTATTACTAACCCAAGTTTCTGTATGCACTAAATCACATCTTATGTTACTTGAATCAAAGGTCGAAGATTGTAGGGCGACATGTGCAGAACTTTTATCCCCAGTGATTGAAATATCAGTTTCAATTGCAAAAGTGTCGTCCGCTAGATTCCAAGTGACAACCATTGGGTGGAAGTCTCCATATGAATCCCAATATCCTTTATAGAACGCTTTTTTGCCTGCATCTCTTGGGTCAGTAAAGGTTTTAGAACATGTGTGCCAAAATTGATCGTTATTTAAGTTATATCCACCTTGGTGTGTTCCTGCAGCAGAAGTTTGAACATTTTCAAGATGCGCCATCTGTGTCCAAGTTGGCTGAGCTGACCCTAAAGTCGCCTTAATTATCTTTACACTATTACCGTTTGTACTACCTTGTGAGTATGTTCCCACCATAAGTGGCATTCCATCCACCTGTGAATTACCAAGAATCTGAACACTCCAATATGTACCATATCCAGATGGGTCATATGACCAATTACTTCCATAAGAATTTGGCCAGCCCGAACCAGCAGTCAACCATCTATAGCTTGGATAGAAATACATATTACTTTGATCAAATTGTGCCATTGCGTATATAAACCCACCATTCGTCCAAGATGAGTGTGTCATAGGATTTTTTACAGAACTCCAAGTTGGGTCGGCGTCAGGCGACAGTCTTACTTCATCTAGATTTTGACTATCTAAAAGATTTTGTGTGTATCCATCTAGATACACTGTTTGAGTATGTGGTGCATTCCACAATGCCAATCTTTTGTTTCCGTTTCCATCATCATGTTCAGTCCAAGTAGAAAATGAAACTTCCGATTCTTGTGTTTCGTCCATCCATCTCCATGCACTATCATTTGGAACATTGTAAGATTGTGCTGCTGTTGATGACCATTCATTAGTATGAGTAGTCATCTTTTTTAAAAGTAATTGCGATTGTGAGGTTTCGGTATTGGAACCCACAGCATTGCTGCCGTGCCAATTACTCCAACCAGTCGAGACTGTCCAGTTCATTTTTTTGTTGTATTGCGGAGTAAGACTTGTTTTATCGTGTCTAACCCCAAACATCCACCAACCATCATTACCAGCTCTAGGGTCTTCCATTAGAACTGGTTGGTCAGTTTCTCCAGAAAATTTATATACTTTCGCCATTTTTTATGCTCCTTGATGCTGATTGTCTGATTTAAACCACGCAACACCTTCATCTAAATCTTTCCATGCACTTCTTGAACCATCGTTCTCATTTTTCCATGGTTGATTTAATATTAATGTCTCGTTTTCGCCATCAATTATCCATACTTTTAAAGTACCGTCCTCAAGAATGGCTCTATGTGGCGTTGATTCTGTAGATTCTTCCACTTCGTTTGTTTCTTCGTTCAAAATATGAACTTCTTTGATTATATCAAAATTCATTTTTATCTCCTAATTTTTTTAAAATTTTTCTACTATTTATAAATTGTTTATGTTTGTCTATATTTGAATTGAACTACTAAATCTTCACCCTTATTCGTTGTTCCAATAGATGTTACATCTACTGTTATGTAATCGCCTTCCACCATAGGAAACTCTGGTGCAGAAACAACACTGGAAAATTGTCCCGCTAAAATTGAACTGGATTTAACAGTAGAACCGTTTTTCTTAATTTGAATTGATATATTAGAATCTGCAGAAGATGAAACCTTTGTATTGATACCAGTTACTAATAGATCAAAGGGAGCATACCATCGTGCGGTTCCAGTTACTAATTGCAACTCGCCTTGTTGATTGAGATTTGTAATAAATGTAGTTTGTTCTTTTACTTTTGTAAGGTTTGTAACAGTATTATCATTTACTTTTTCTACAATTTTATCTTCCGCAAGTTCTCCAATTCTTTCTTGTATTACTGGAGTTTTAGTAATATAATCGCCCATATCTTGTGGAACAAATTCAGATAGAGAAGAGTCGTAAACTAAACAAGATTGTCCTGCAATTGAAGGCCTCTGTTTAATTTCTACTGGAACAGAATGACCTTCTTGATCGTGTTGGAAATATACAACATAATTGCCTGCCCCATTCGTTTCTACTTCAAGATTCTTGATGGTTAACATACCTCTCATAGAACTGTGATTTCCACACTGATAATACAAAACATCTGGAGCATCATTTGGAACAACAAATTGAACTGTACCAGAATCATTCCTAGAACCTGTCACTCCATTGGTATATTCATCAACATACTGCCCCTGCGCCCAGTTTGTTCCATCATCTTGAGTTAAATAAAATGGATGTCCAGAAACACTAGAGTCTAAATTGAATGTATATGTACCACCCCTATAAAGAGGGCCAATATCTGGATTATCTCCCATTGCAATACCACTAAATGTATATGCACCAGAGTTTACAAATTCAACATCATATACTAAATTTGGTGCAACTAAAGTTGGTAATGTGATTGTAGATGGAACACTAATGTTTAATCTTTGAACTTCTGTTGCATTATCTCCATTAACACCTTCAAATGTAATATTTTGAACATTTAAAGTTGATGTTGCCCACGATACTAAATTGTCTGTGCCTGCACCTTCAATCCATTTCAGATATATTTTGTGAGTTTGTGTCATCGTACCATGAAGTTCGTGCGCTGCAAAGTTAAATAAAGTATATGTACCAGCTATGTAAATTGGAACATCTGATTGAACTTGATTTGTAATAGTCGATCTTGCATATGGCAGAGCGCCCGATTTCCATGTCCATAACCATGGAGTACTATGACCAGCTGCCGGTGCATCTACCGCCATCTCTAGTACTTCTGGATTGGGTTCCAGTCTAACATTCGTCATCTGTCCGATTTCAGTAGGAACAACTGCACCATCAATCAATGACCCAGAAGGGAGTTGTAAAAGTCCTTCATTATTTACGGAAATTTCTACATCACCAATATAAAGAGTATTACCACTCAAATATAAATCACGAAATCTGTTTGTTGTAGAACCCAGATCATATGCAGAATCTGAGTTTGGAATTATGTGCCCCGCTAATGTTGTTGCAGCAAGAGTTTTATTTGAAAGAGTCTCTGTACCAGTTTGTGTTACATATCCTGCAAGGTCTGACGCTTCTAGTTTATTTGCAAGTGATGCGGTGATATTTGTTGCGAAGTTTGCGTCATCTCCAATCGCCGCCGCAAGTTCGTTAAGAGTATCTAATGTGCCTGGCGCAGTGTCTACTAAATTAGAAATTGCGGTATTAATATCTGCCTGAGTTGCAAATGAAACTGCAGAACCACCAGATGGTGTTACTTCAAAAACTCCATTATTATCAGAAATAACAAGATCGCCGATTGTAATAGAATTTCCACTTAGATATAAATCACGAAATCTTTGTGTATTAGAACCTAAATCATATGTCTCGTTTGCATCTGGTAAAACATGTCCAGTGACAACTGGTGGTACGGATGTATAAGATTTTTGCCAGGCAGTAGTGGTGGAATTGTAAACATACACAATTCCATTGGAAGTAAAACTATCACCATTAGATGGATTGTCTGGAAAATTTACTGCCATGTTGTTCCTCTTTTATGAACTATTTATAATCCGTTATTAACCTTTTAGTGGTTCTGTTGGTGGTGTAAAGTTTGAGGTGTATCGTGCTAGGCCTTTGGTAACACGAAAATCTGACATATAACCGTCTAACTTAAAAGTAGCGGATGTATCCACATTATCTCTTAGAGTCGCAATTAACATTGATTCGTCAGTTAAATTAATACTTGATGTTACAGTATTGACTGAAGATCCTGCAACATAAACAGTTATTGTTGATCCACTTCTAACAACAGCAACATGAGTCCATGTTGAATTAGTAATACTACCACCCACAGTAAAAGTTGAATTATTTACAACCATCCTCAACTCATTACCAGATGTTACATACAAAGCAACGCCAGTTGTAGATGTGTTTGTTGTTCTTGTATCCCAAATACCTTGATTTTTACTTGAATTTAAATATACCCAACATTCAACAGTATAATCACCGCCGCCTAATGCATGAATCTCAGATGATGAAATATTTAAATAATCCCCTGTCCCATCAAAATACATTGATTTTGTATCAGTAAACTTAACCTGAGTCGTTGAACCAGTAGTATTACCAATCAACTTTAGGTTAGCGTTTTGAGACTTATCTATAATTGAAGCGTCTGTGCCTTGGATGTGTAACACCGATCCAGTTGAAGACAGAGGAGCAGTTGGTGGAGTAAATTCGTCAGTATAGTGTTCTGTTGGTAAAACCCTAATATCAGAAATATATCCTTGATAGTAATTCCCTGGCGATCCACCGTTTGCTGCATCAAATTCTGTGCCTATAGAAAAAGTACAATTTGATAATGCGGTGCTTGGTGACCAAGTTTTAGTTTTAGAAAGCTGGCCGTTCATATATATTTTAATAACAGTTCCATTGTAGACTACTGCAAGATGGTTCCATGCATTGTTCTGTGCCTTTATGCTATAATTTTCGTCAACTCCAACATTCCACGTGCCCGTAGTCGCAATAAAAGTATTACCGCCGGATGCAGCGGTATTAACACCAAAAACAACATCATCAATCGTTCCCCCAGTAGCTGGAGCAGCTCTTGATGGATTAACCCATGCTTCCATTGTCCACGGATCAGTAGTTGAAGTAAATCCATCAAGTGCCGTATCTGCCCGTAAATAATCGCCACTCCCATCAAAATAAACAGACCCGCCGTGATTAGCTGTTGAGTATATTTCGGTGTAGTCGAGTGGTTGATATGAAAAATGATCGTAATTTAATGTAAATGATATAGGACTCGTTGATTGATCGAATAAAGAACCAGCACTTAGACGAAATACAGTATTGGCGTCAGTTTTACTAATTTCTGTAGGAACTGTAATTGAAGAATTGTCTCCATAAACAACCGTATTACTAACTTTTATATCATACATATATCCGTCAAACCAGTTGCCTAGGGTTCCGCCATTTGCGCTATCTGCTTCAGCTCCAAACATCCAACTATCGTTTGAAAAATCTTGTGCTGGAAGATTTGTCTCGTAGACAATTCTGGTGCCGTTTGCCCAGATTTGTAGAGTATTATTAGTTGCATCTCTTTCAACAGCAATATGACTCCATGTATTAACTGTTACTCCGTTATCTGCCCACTCAGTAGGCAAACTTGTGACCACAGTATTCCATATGAATTCGTTTGTCATTAAATTAAACTGATTTGTCCCATCGGATATTGCGTTTGCAGCAATAAAGGTATCATTACTGCTGGTCATACTATGTGGATACACCCACATAGAAATAGAAAAATCTCCAGTTCCTAAGGCATCGCCAATTTCATCGGCTCTTAAATAGTGTGATGAACCATTAAAATTCAATGCATATCCACCGTGCCGATAGGGGCTAAACGCCCCAGCATAAACATTTCCGTATCCCGTGACGGTGTGGTTGTTGGTCGAAGAATCAGTAAAAACATTATTAGTGGTTGTGTCAACTGCTGTTGCTAATAAAGTTGTATATTGACTATTTGTAATAGCAAATATCAAATTGATTGATGTATTCGCACTAACCGCACCATTAACACCATCAGTTGCATTAATTGTAAGAGTAAATGTTCCCACATTAGCTTCATCAGTACTAGGAGTTATCGTGAATACATTATCTGTTTGCGATACTGTAGCAATACTACCAAGTCCACTTGTAGAATAACTCCATGTCAGAGGGAATCCTTCAGGGTCTGTAGAAACCGCTGTGATTACAGTAGGAGTTCCGTCAGTTTCCAGTGAATAAGATCCAGAAACGCCAGTGATTGAACTTGGAGAATCGTTTTGTACTGTAGCAATTTTATACCAACCAGAACCAGCATACACATAGATGTTGTTGTTTGATTGTACAAACGCCTGAGCCCCGTCAGTTCCTGTTGCTGCAATCAATGCATTCATATCTGCATAGACAGTTGTACCACTACTTGCATATCTTATACTTGAGTAATTCGTCATTTAACTGTCCGTCCATGTTTTAGAACCTACAACATGAGTATCGCCGTCAGAGGGAGATGTAGGAAAGTTGATGGCCATTTATCATCTCCTTAGTACCATGTTTGAATTTCTGTGACTGTTCCACCACCACCGCCACCTTCGCCTGCGGCTCCAGTACTGTCAATAATTCTTGCGCTGGTGTGACTTCTAGACCCAGATTGTAACTTGTTCAATTCGTTTAAATCGTAAGGAGTTAAATTACTGAAACTTCCTACTGAAATTCTTTTTTCTGTATTAAAGAATCCATCATCTGGTAAGTTGGAAATAAGATCTTTTCTTGATGCAATACTTATTTGGTCAAAATAAACTAGGCGGCTTTGTTCGTCTATAGTTTTTAATGTCAATCTTTCTGTTGGTAAAGTATTTGGTAAAATTTCTTTTGATACAGTTATAACATTAGTAGAGATTATATCTCCAACTTTAATGTTTGAATTATGATTGAATGTAGTAGACTCTTCATATTCTTCCACCATCAATCCTGCCGTTGGGACAGTTGTTGTTCTATCTGGATCAAACATATACATTGCAGAGTTGTTATCGAAGGTATATGTTCCTGCTGTAAATGTTCTTTCATAAACAGCTTCGTCTGCTGAACTATCTTGAATAATATTTCCAGCATTACCAATACTTGTCCAACCAGTTGTATCAACTGCGCCCCAGTTTGTCTGCCTTATCATATAAACAGTTGTTGTAAATGCAAAGGTAATATCAATTGCGTCACTGGTATTAATTTCTTGAGTTGCGACAAGTCCTTGTAAATCAACTCCAATATTTGATTGAGTATTCTGTAGATTATTATATGTAGTCCACCCATTTACTGGAATATACAACTGCAATCCGTTCACTGCAATTCCAAGTGGTTGAGCCCAACTTGAAGACAATGTAATTCCACAGTTTGCAACACTTAAAGTATCAGTTGACGAAACTTGTTGATCTCCACCAGTAGAATTAATTGTGTAATATCCAAGCCCAAAGGTATGTGTGTTTGGTGTTTCAAAGGGTGCGGAATCAGTTTCTACCAATAAAGGTAATGTTTCAAGAACAACCGAATGATTTGGATTGCTCCTTGAAACATTGATAGTTGTTATCGATTGATTTTCTGGGTCACCTACATATTTGTCTGTTGGCAAGGAAGACCATGTATCACTAGTATCAGAGACATTTAGGTTGAATTTACCAAAATGTACTCCGATACCTTGTGTGTCTCCACCTTGTGACCTAATACTAATTGCACCCATTGGTTCACCTTAGTAGTTAAATCGAAACACTTGCTACAATATCACTCAATCCTGCACCAGTAATTACTACTGCCTGAGATACATCTGCAGTTGTAGATGTTGTTACTGTTGTAGATGTTGAACCACCACCAAAGTTCATAGTAGAACCATCAATTGTTAATGCAACATCAACTGCAATTCTATCTCCAGATGCATTATATGCACTTATTGCAACGGTTGTGTTAATATCACTTCCTGCGTAATTATAGTTGGTTGCAGCGGGGGTAATACTAATTTTAACTGGAATAGAAGGAGTAATGATGTGAATTGATGCATAACTGTTGAACGAACCAACTTCAGTTGCCCAAATTCTATCGGTTGTATCTCTACCCAGTGATGTGAATTTACCAGCATATGTTGTAGTCAAAACCCATCCATCAACATTATTCCAGTTGAAGATATAAATCGCATTCTCGCCAATCACACCAAACATTGTTCTAGAATCATTCAAGAACACCATATTTCTTGGTGTTGCTGGAATTGTTACTGTAGAGTGATGCGTCAATTGTTTTGGATCTGACGCATCCACTTGATATGTTACAACAGTTCTTGCAGTTGGTGTATTATCGTGACATTGATAGAAACCGTGAATTGGGAAAAGTGATAGATATCTATTTCCAGAAGAAACAAAAGTTTCATTATAGAAATACGCACTCATATCACTATTATCACCTTGTCCACCTGTGTGGTTATTAAAGTGAGTAGAACTTACATCACCAGTAATTGTAATATCAGAATTGTTGGTGAATGTATCTGTAGATTTATCCCACTGATACCAGAATGGATGATAATTTAAGTTTGCATCAAGATATGGAACATAAAAACACTTGTTTCCAGCGCTTGTTGGGTCATCAAATGTGTGGGATGCCCATTTTACATGTCTACCAATTGTTGTTGTTGCTCTTGTACCACCATAGTTAGTTCCTGCAGCTGTTGGGGAAGTATTAAATCTATGCAAATCAGTAGTTGTATTCGCACTCACATTGTGTTTTGTGATATACTGATCGTGATCGTTGTCTTGATTATTATACAAGTAAATTGGTTTACCGTCTACAGTAGACATACCTATATATTGAACACTATACGGAGCTCTCATGGTAGTATTCCAAGTATCATTAGTATCACTATAGTCTAGCATATAGTTTCTTCCCAATCCCATGTGAGGCCTTGCAACATAAGAATCGTGTCTAACCTGTTGGCAGATATTAGAAACCCATTTTGTACCTACTTCTTCTTCAATTGCCATTGTTGGGACGGTAATTTCACTAGACGAACCCTGCCCGTCATACCCCCAAGAAGTAGATGGTGATGCTTCATATAATTCTCTTGTTGGATTTAACCAAGAAATTTGACGATACCAATTATAAAACATCGGACGGTTTTGCCAAATATAGAGGTCTGTACCATCATCTGCAGTAATTCTCTGCATACCAGTTCCTCTTCTAGAATCATCCATACTTAAATATTGTAAAAATGGAATATTCGTTACTCTATGGTTTCCTACTGTGTTGTCTTCTTGATTACAATACGCAACTTCTTTACCAAGCGCCATCGTACTAGCACCATCACCACTTCGTTGTGAGTGGGCATTATCATCGTTTCTATAAATGTTTTGACCCCACAAAGAATCTTTTGCTTGGCCCGTGTACATATACATAGAACCATTGAAGATAGGAGCAAGGGTTGATTTATTATGTCCTTCTGATTCTAAATAAATGGTGTTTGTGTTTGGATTAATGTCTTCGAACACTGAACACACATTTCTTTTACTTGCCTGTTTAATCTCTGCCATTTTCTCCGCTCCTTAAAAGTTTTCTTTAAACCAAGTCACAACTTCGTCAACTGACACCCAAGATGCTCTTGAACCGTCACCAAGTGGATTCCATGGTTGGTCTGCAATTTTGATGGCCTCACCATCTACTACTTTTGAAACACTTGCATTTTGTCCATCAAGGTTTGCTGTGTAGTTTTCTGTTACTGTGATTTCGTTACCGTCCTCATCAGTGGTAACTTTATCAATTGTAAAGTCCATTGTTATCTCCTATTATGTTTTTACTTCTATTTATACTTTTTTATATGTAAACTGCAGATAGAGGTCTTGGCCAACAGAGTTAGTTCCAATACTCGTAATATCAACTGTTAAATAATCTCCAGCATTCATTGTAAAAAATGGGGCAACAATATTTGTTGTTGTGGTATTTGGAGAAAATGAAACAGTTTTTGCAGAAACTCCGTTATTCTTTACATCTATACCTACAATATTATCTGCAGCGGTTCCAAGATTTGCTGAAATACCTACTATCTGTAAATCAAAAGGAGCATACCATCTCTTTGTGCCAGTGATTACTTGTAAATCTCCACCTTGATGCATATTAATATTAAATACAGTTTCATCTTTAATCTTATCTGTTACTTGTGCGGTTGTTGGTTTGTCTGCAGTTTCTGTATTTACTAAATTTGCAATCTTTGACTGAAATTGAGAAGTAGAATCTAAGTACTCTCCCATATCTTGTACTTTAAATTTCCCTGCAGTTCCATCATAAACCAAACAAACATTATCGACATCTGCAAGAGTTCTTTTAGGTCGTATTTCAACTGGAGTTATGTGTCCGTCTTGATCGTGTTGGAAATATAAAACATAATTACCATCTACATTTGTTTCTACTGCCAAGTCTTTAATTGTAATCATACCCCTCATAGGATTATGATTACCACACTGATAATATAATGTATCTGGTGCATCATTTGGAACGGTAAATACCAAAGTTCCACTTTCATTTCTCGAACCTGTTACGCCAGAAGTGTATTCATCGACATAATTTCCTGCAGAATAATTAGTACCATCGTCTGTGGTTAAATAAAATGGATGTCCAGAAAGTGATGCGTCTAAATTAAAAGTATATGTACCACCACGATAGAATGGGCCAATATCTGGATTATCTCCGTGTGCAGAACCCATGAATGTATATGCTCCTGTTGATACAAAAGATACATCATATGATACATTTGGTGCATTTAAAGTTGGTGGGGTGATCGTAGATGGAACATTTATAACAAGTCTTTGTACCTCTGTTGGACTACCACCATTGATATTTGGATTAGTAACTCCTGTAACACTGTCTGTGTTTACTGCCCACGAAACTAAATTATCTATGCCGGCGCCCGCAATCCACTTAAGATAAATTTTATGTGTTTGGGTCATATTACTATGTAATTCATGAGCAGCAAAATTATTTACTGTATAAGTTCCCTGATTATACAATGGAACATTTGATTGAATTAAATTAATTATCTTAAGTCTACTATATGCAACCGATCCCGCTTCCCAAGTCCACTTCCAATTCATACCAGCGCCTGCATCTGGTGCATCTACATTTAATGTAAATATTTCATCTGATATTGTTACATCGATGTCAGACAATTCTTCTACTGCACTTGGAATTGTCGTGCCGTCAATAACAGTTCCAGCCGGCAACCCTAAAACTCCATTTTCATCCACAGACAAGGCAGTATCGCCCAAATAGATAGTGTTACCACTCAAATAAATATCACGGAATCTTTGTGTTGTACTTCCTAAATCATAAACTTCATTTGCATTTGGTAAAACATGTCCATTAACGACTGGTGGTGCGGTTGTAGATTGTTTTGCCCACACACCTTTTGTAGAATTGTAAATATACACAATTCCATTTGCGGTAAAGTTGTCACCATTTGAGGGACTATCTGGAAAATTTACAGCCATTTATTATCTCTCCATTAGTAACCAACCTTGAGTTGCGTTATAATAAACCAACCCAAATGCGGCCCTATCCGTTTCTATTATTAGATTATCTGCAGCACCTTGAATATTGCTTCCATTCCTATTTATGGTTATATTATTTATAGATGCATTACCTGTCGCATCAATTATTCTAACTTCATCTCCCTGTGATGGTGAGGATGGAAGTGTTACAGTAACCGCACTAGAACTACAGTCAACAAACAGTTTATCACCAGCACTTGCAGTATAATCTGCAGATTGTTCTTGCCATTGTGGTGTAGATGTTGAATTATTTTCTCCAGAAACACTGACCCACTGAGAATTAGTGCCATCGTTGTAATAAATAAGAAGAGTAGCATACTGACTATCAAACCACATATCACCAGCACTTGGTGATGTTGGTGCAGTATCAGATACTGTTACTGAGGCGCCTCCACCACCCCCAGATAAGGAGGCGTCAATAAGATTGACCCACTGTTCTGATGAACCATCATCATAGCGGAAATATAATGAACCATCTGATGAATCAAACCAAAGACTGTTTACAACAGGATTTGTAGGTGCAGTGTCAGATGAAATAATTGGTGAAGTCGCACCTGATGGGTTTGATTGAATCCACTGTGACGATGTTCCATCATTGAAGTACACATACATCTTTGTGTTTGCAGAGTTGAACCAAAGGTCGCCAACAGAAGGAGAAGAAGGTGCGGTGTCGGATACAGAAACGGAAGCTCCACCTCCACCGCCAGAAGCAACATTACCCGGCTTCCAAACAGAATTTACGCTATCCCAAATAAGTGCCTGTCCATCTGTGGGTGATGTTGTTGTTAAATCTACATCCGTTAAATCGTCTAACGCAGACGGTACGGATGGTTTATTTGTTAAACTATTATAGTCTCCGTCAAATGCATCTGTAATACCATAACCAGCGATTGTTGTTGGGGTTCCAGTGAGAGATGCCCAAGTTCCATCAAATACTTCTGATACATTTGCAAGTTCAATCCATGAACCACCGTGGGCATAATATGCCTTACCAGTTGCATGGACATGTGCAAACATTCCATGGTAAGATGCAGCTGAAGGTAAATCTCCAATAGTTGCATACATATTAGAGAACAGAACTTTATTAGTTCCTAAATCTAAATCTTGTCCTTCAACATGTGAGCGAACCCTTGCATCTGTATAGTAAAGATTTGTTCCTTCAGAAAGGCCAGTTGTAGATTTTGTCGTTAACCAAGAATCGGCAGTTGTATTAAAATCAGTAATTGCAAGTTTAGTTCCAATCAAGTTGGTAATTGTAGTTGCAAAGTTTGGATCATCACCAAGAGCCGCAGCAAGTTCATTAAGAGTATCTAATGTTGTTGGTGCAGAACTCACCAAGTTTGCAAGTTCAGTATCTACATATGAAACAGTTGCAAATGGTTGTGCAGCCCCACCACCAGTTGTATGTACTTGAAGAGCACCAGAATGTTCAGTGAGAACAATACCACCAAGAGTAATACTGTTTCCACTTAGATATAAATCTCTAAATTTATGAGTTGAACTACCCAAGTCATATGTTACATCTGTATCGGGAATAATATGTCCAGAAACATCACCAAGTTTTGTTTGAACTCTGGAATCTGTGTAGTATAGATTTGTAGAACCTTCAGTTAAATCGTCCGTATCTTTTGTTGCAAAATCTGTATTAAAATCTGATGTTGCATAACCAGAAACAGTGCCAGGCACAAAATTTGTGCCGTTGAATACAAGAGTTTGTCCATTTGTAGGTGCAGTTGTGGTTATATCTACATCCGTTAAGTCATCAAGAGAAGTTTGTCCTGTAGAATTTACAGAACCAGAAGCTTCAATCCACTGGGAAGAATTCCCATCATTATAGTAAACATAAAGTCTAAGATTACTACTATTAAACCACAAGTCGCCCTCAGATGGAGAACTTGGAGCTGCATCTGAAAGATGTACATTAGATGCAACATTTCCTGCAGCTTCTACCCACTGAGAAGAAGTTCCATCGTTATAATAAATGTAAGTTTTTAATTCTGAAGAATCAAACCACAAGTCTCCGTCACTTGGATTTGAAGGCGCAATATCGGAAACATCAATAGAAGAACCACTGGCGGATGCACCAGGCACCCACTTACTATTCGTATTATCCCAAACGAGTGCCTGGCCATCCGTTGGTGTTGTGGTTGAAGTATCTACATCAGAAAGGTCATCAATAGAAGAACCAGAAACAATATTCGCAGCTGCGATTCTTGCATCAACTCTTGCATCAGTGTAATATAGATTTGTACCTTCAGTTAAATCAGTTGTAGATTTTGTAGCAAGTCTTGTATCAAATCTAGTATCCGTGTAATATAGATTTGTACCTTCAGTTAAATCTGTAGTTGTTTTGCCAGCAAATGCAGAATTAAATCTTGTCTGAGTATAATAAAGATTTGTAGAACCTTCCGAAAGATTATCTGTAGTTAGACCAGATAGATCTTGAAGATATCTTCCATCCAGACTTATAGTTGCAGCGGTGGATGCATCATCTCTAGTAAGAGTTAGTGTTCCATTTGTAAATGTTGCACTATTAATTCTTGAAAGATTTGTATCATCAAATAGAGGACTAAAATCAATAGTAAATGTTGTTGCATCATCTCTAGTGAATGTTGCAATACCAGTAGTTCCATTTAATGTACCACTTACTAATCTTGCAAGATTTGTATCATCCAAGTAGAGAGATAAATCAATATTTGTTGTATTACCATCTTCATCTGTATATGTCAGAACATTTCCTGCAATTCCAAGTGAAGTCAGTGTTTCTGCCGCAATTCCTTGTGCGGTTAAATATGATTGAACTCTTGCGTCTGTATAGTAAAGATTTGTACCTTCAGAAAGGTCAGTTGTGGATTTCGTTCCAAAGTCCGTATCAAAGTCAGAAGAATCATATGGATTAGATGCAGTAATTCTAGCATCAACTCTTGCATCTGTATAGTAAAGATTTGTTCCTTCTACAACATCAGTTGTAGATTTTGTAGCAAGTCTTGCATCAAATCTGGCATCTGTATAATAAAGATTTGTAGAACCTTCTGAAACATCATCAGTATTAGTTGGTAGTTCAGATACATTTGCAAGTTCTACCCACTGTCCATTATGGGCATAATATGCCTTTCCTGTACCATGTACATGTGCAAACATACCATGGTAAGATGAAGCACTTGGCAAATCACCAGTATTTGCATAAACATTAGAAAATAAGATCTTATTCGAACCCATATCAAGGTCGGCGCCTTGGATGTGAGTTCTAACTCTAGCATCAGTATAGTAAAGATTTGTACCTTCAGAAAGGTCAGTTGTGGATTTCGTTCCAAAGTCCGTATCAAAATCTGTACTTGTATAACCAGAAATAGTGCCTGGCACAAAAGTTGTACCATTGAATATGAGAGTTTGTCCATTAGTTGGTGCAGTTGTAGTCGTATCTACATCACTAAGATCGTCAAGAACTAAAGTACCAATATTTGTTGTCAGTGAATCTATTTGACTTTGTAAATTTAAATCTGCCTGTTCTCTGTCATATACTTCATCATCTAAATCTGAAGAAATACTTGCAATTTGTGCTGCAACATATGAAGTTGTAGCATATCCTGTACCAGACAAATAAGAGGCAACTCTTGCATCAGTATAGTAAAGATTGGTAGTACCTTCCGTTAAATCGTCTGTGTCTTTTGTTGCAAACCGTGTGTCAAAATATGAATTAATTTCATTACCAAGATTAATAAATCCAAAATTACTATTTCCAGCGTCATATAATAAAACATCTCCACTTGCTGGTGTATCAACTGCATCTACATCCGATAAGTCTTGAATGCTTGCAGTATTAATACGAGCATCGGCATATGTGTTTACTTCAGTTGCAAAATCGACTGGTAGAAATTCACTACCATCATACAGAAGGAAATCTCCAGTCGCAATTCCAGTTGTATTTACATCATTCAATACTCCAATATTTGCATTAGCAACTCTCGCATCCGCCCTAGCATCTGTATAGTAAAGATTTGTACCTTCGGTTAAATCGGTTGTAGACTTGCCAGAAAAGTTAGCATCAAAATCAGAAGAATCATATGGATTAGATGCAGTAATTCTTGCGTCAACTCTAGCATCTGTATAGTAAAGATTTGTACCTTCAGTTAAATCTGTAGTAGACTTTCCAGAAAAGTCTGTATCAAAATCAGAAGAATCATATGGATTGGATGCAGTAATTCTAGCATCTACTCTTGCATCTGTGTAGTAGAGATTTGTAGAACCTTCGGAAATGTCATCGGTAGTTCCAGACAATTCTGATAATTGATCTTTTGTTGCAATTGCAGAATCGACATAAGATTTTGTGGCCGCATCAGATGGGTCAGTTGGCGTTCCAACATTATAAATTCTAAATGCATTTACATTGATTTTACCACCAGCATTCGCTTCTAGTTCTAGGTCAGTCTGTCCATTATTTGCCGGTAGATATTTTTGTCCATAGAAGAATGGTTGACCACTATTATTTTTAATTGCCATGCCAGCAGAACCAGCAGCAGTTCCAACACCGAAATACGAATTATTTGTTCTTAACTGTATTCTGTCTGCAGTTGCATTCGATTCTAGATATGTTTCAACTCTGGCATCTGTATAATAAAGGTTTGCAGAACCTTCAGACAAATCATCCGTAGTTTTATTTGCAAGTGAAAGATTTGCACCTGTTTGAAGTGCAATTCTTGCATCAACTCTTACATCTGTATAATAAAGGTTTGTTCCCTCAGTTAAATCGGTGGTTGTCTTACCAGTTAACCAACTATCAGCAGTTGTATTAAAATCTGATGTTGCAAGTTTTGTTCCAATCAAATTAGTAATTGTAGTACTAAAGTTTGGATCATCTCCCAAGGCAGCTGCAAGTTCGTTTAGTGTATCTAATGTAGTTGGAGAAGAATCTACTAAGTTTGCAACTGCAGTGTCAACATAAGTTTCTGTTGCAAATGCTTCTGTACTACCACTTGCAGTTACCTCAAGGGCCCCATTATTGTCAGATAATTGTAAAGTTCCAAGATAGATAGAACTTCCACTCAAATAAATGTCTTTGAACCTATTTGTATTGCTACCCAAATCATAAGTAACATTTGTATCTGGAACGATACTACCAGAAAGATTCGATAGATAATTTTGTACAGAGGTATTTAATGATGTAGTAATTGCTTGATTGTTTGAATCACCAATAAAGATGTTACCGTCATTTAGATTAGGTACGGCGTTTGTACGTCCTGCACCCATAATAACACCGCCGCCGTTGGATGCATGAACTTTTGTGACACGGCCTAAGTTTTGTAATAGATTACTTTCACCAACTGGAGGGGTATTTGTGTAACCACCACCAACTGCAACATAAATTGTGTCTCCTTCGTTGAACGCACTTGTATCAACTCCAGAAATTTTACCCATATGGATAACAAATCCAGTAGCACCTGATACTAAATCTTGTTCTAAAACACCAACTGCTGGCATTGTAGCTGAACTACTTGCATCAGCTGGTGCAATTGTCATTGAATTGCCACTTGTTCCTGTTTGATAAACAGGTGTGCCTTTAAGAATAGTTGACCCAGTTTGGTTTGTTACTTCAGTATGAATTGTGTCTAAATTTTCAAACGATAACGTACCGCTACCATCTGTCATAATAACTTGGCGATTTGTACCATCTGCAACTGGCAGACTATAACCATCTGCACTAATATTAGTAATATTAAATGTATTAGCGTTTAAGTTGCCGCCTAATGTGGGAGTTGTATCTTCTACAACTTCATTTATACTAACCGATTGAACTCTTGCATCTGTATAGTAAAGATTTGTAGAACCCTCTGGTAAGTCGTCCGTAGAACCTAATGAAGATGACGCAATTCTTGCATCAACTCTTGCATCCGTATAATAAAGGTTTGTAGAACCCTCTACTAAATCGTCCGTGTCTTTTGTTGCGAATCTTGTATCAAATCTTGTATCAGTGTAGTAAAGATTGTTATTACCTTCTGGAATTGCGTCAGTATCCTGTGCAATACCCCCTGATGCCTCGACCCACTGCGCTGAAGAACCATCATTATAATATATGTACAGTTTAAGGTTGTTGTCATTAAACCAAAGGTCGCCGTCTGAGGGACTGCTAGGAGCAGTACTAGAAGATTGTACAGATGCCCCACCATCTCCTGCTGCCTCAACCCACTGTGATGATGTTCCATCATTATAATAAATGAATGTTTTTAATTCTGTGGAATCAAACCACAAATCGCCATCATTTGGATTTGATGGTGCAACATCACCAACAGTAATCGCTGCGACATCTAAGAGTCCAGTTGCATCAGTAAAATCTGATAGGTCTGTAGGTGTATTTGATAAATCCGCATATGAACCAGAGAAGGCAACATTTGCAAGATTTGCAGTCGCCCAAGTATTTACTCTTGCATCTGTATAGTAAAGATTTGTAGAACCTTCAGTAAGTCCATCTGTATCTTTTGCGGCAAATGCGGTATCAAATCGTGCTTGAGTATAATATAGATTTGTTATCCCTTCTGCAATATTGTCGGTTGTTTTTGCTGCAATATTCGCATCTACTCTTGCATCTGTATAATAGAGATTTGTACCCTCAGTTAAATCAGTCGTTGACTTAGCACCAAACGCAGTATCGAATCTTGATTGAGTATAATAAAGATTAGTTCCTTCCGCAAGGTCGGTAGTAGTGTGATTACTGATATCTGAAACTTGTCCAGTTATATTTGCATTAATATCTTTGTTTGATAAAAATTCATCAGTAGTAGAGTTATAAGTAAAGGTCGCAGAACCATCTGCACCCAAATCAATCGTAATCCCACCACCATTGGCAGCAGCTGCATTTGTTGCCCCACTTCCCAATACAATATTTAAATCGTCAACTTCTACCGTAGTAGAGTTGATGGTTGTTGTAGTGCCATCGACCTGTAGGTCACCAGCAATTACAACCTTTCCTGTATTGTCTCCTACCCCTGCAGGGTCAATAGTTAATGTGGATGGGCCTGCAATATAACCAGTGGTTGTGATATTTCCATATGTTCTATTACCACTTATATAAGTCGCAACTCTTGCATCAGTATAATATAAATTGGTAGTGCCTTCTGTAATATCATCAGTTGTTTTTGATGCAATATTTGCATCAACTCTAGCATCAGTATAGTAAAGATTTGTACCTTCGGTTAAATCGGTTGTAGATTTTGTAGCAAGTCTTGCATCAAATCTTGCATCTGTATAGTATAAATTTGTACCTTCAGATATATGATCTGTTGACGATGGTATTGAGAAAACACCAGTAGAAGATACATATCCAGCGACACCTGTTGTTGCACTGATTGCACTTCTTACTCTAGTATCTGTATAATACAGATTTGTAGAACCTTCTGGAAGGTCATCTGTACTTGTTGGAAGATCAGTATTATTTGCAAGTTCTATCCAGTTTCCAGCATGAGCATAATATGCCTTTCCAGTACCATGGACATGAGCAAACATACCATGATAAGAAGAAGCAGAAGGTAAGTCGCCGATATTTGCATAGACATTAGAAAATAAAATTTTATTTGAACCAAGGTCTAAATCTTGTCCTTCGACATGAGAACGAACCCTTGCGTCTGTATAGTAAAGATTTGTACCTTCAGTTAAATCTGTTGTTGTTTTCGCTGCAAATGCAGAGTCAAAATCTGTCTGACTAAACGGAGCTTGTGGAACCCAAGATGTTCCATTCCATACAAGTGCATCACCAGAAGTGGGAGAACTTGCATTCACATCTGTCAAGTCATTAAGTACTAAATTGTCGATCTGACTTTGTAGATTTAAATCCGCCTGTTCTCTATCGTAAATCTCATCATCTAAATCGGATGAAACGGATGCGATCTGTGCTGCAACAGCAGATGTGGTAGTGTAACCATTATTATTAAGATATGTTGCAACTCTAGTATCCGTATAGTAAAGATTTGTACCTTCGGCTAAATCGGTTGTTGTTTTCGCTGCAAAGTTTGAATCGACTCTAGCATCCGTGTAGTAAAGGTTTGTTCCTTCAGAAAGGTCTGTAGTGGATTTTGTTGCAAGTCTAGTATCAAATGCAATATTTACTCTTGAATCTGTATAGTAAAGATTTGTAGAACCTTCAGAAAGATCATCTGTGGTGTTGTTTGATAGATTAATTCCATCGATACTAGATGCTAGTGCAATCGTTAGAGTATTTGCAACATCATCATATACAACAGAAATATCTTCTCCTGCTTGAATTAATGCGGCAACTCTATCATCTACTCTTTCTTCTGTGAAATATAAGTTTGTACCTTCCGCAAGATCAGTTGTAGATTTTGTTGCCAGTCTTGCATCAAATCTTGCTTCTGTGTAATAAAGATTTGTTGAACCCTCTGGAATATTGTCAGTGGTTCTAGAGGCCAAGAAAGTATTTACAGCACCTTCAATGATATCATCAGAATCAAATTCAGTAAAATCTATCGCAATGTTTAGAAGATTCCCAGCATCATCATAACTTTTTGTAATTCCCTGCCCATCTAAAATTAAATTTGCAACTCTGTCATCGACTCTCTCATCTGTATAGTAGAGATTTGTGGCACCTTCTACGATTGTATCAGTATCGCCTTGGGTATAACTTATTACACCTGTAGCTGGATCGTAATTAATACTTCCAGTTGCACTAATGGAATTTCTTGATCTAGTTTCTGTAAAATAAAGATTTGTTGAACCTTCTGGAATATTATCAGTTGTTCTATTTGCAAGGAATGTATTGACTGCGCCTTCGACAATATCATCAGAGTCGAATTCACTAAAATCAATTTCTACATTTAAAAGATTACCAGCATCATCATAATTTTTAGTTAATCCTTTACCATCAACAAAAAGATTTGCAACTCGATCATCTACTCTTTCATCTGTATAGTAAAGATTTACAGTTCCTTCGTTTATATCGTCTGTTGTTCTATTTGATAGGAAAGTATTAACAGTACCTTCGACAATATCATCAGTATCGAATTCTGAAAAGTCAATCGCAATGTTTAGAAGATTTCCGGCATCATCATATGACTTTTGAATTCCTTTTCCATCAACAAAAAGATTTGCAACTCTATCGTCTACTCTTTCGTCTGTAAAATAAAGATTTGTTCCTTCTGGAATATCAGAAGTTGATCTATTTGCAAGGAATGTGTTAACTGAACCTTCAATGATATCATCAGTATCAAATTCACTGAAGTTTATTTCGATGTTTAGAAGATTTCCGGCATCATCATAATTTTTCTGGATGCCAACGCCATCGACAATAAGAGCTGCAACCCTATCATCTACTCTTTCATCAGTGAAATATAGATTGGTTGTGCCCTCTGGAATATCGTCAGTATTTGGTTTGTTTAATAGATCTGTCCAACTACCAGATGCTGCAATTGCTGAAAGACCAAGGTTGGTTCTAGCGTCTGCAGCGTTAGTTGCACCAGTTCCACCGTGATCCAGACCTACCGTTTCATTTGTTCGAAATTCACTTAAACCTGTTGTATCACCAGAACCATCTACGACTACTCTTATTGGGATAGCGTTAGTCATTAAATTCCTCTTTTCTTACTATTTAGGTTCGGCCATACTCAGTATGACCGAAACCTTAAACTTTCAATTAAGAGGTAAGTAGAGTTGTATCTGCATCGGTATTTTCGATACCATTTCCAGCAACTAGCATTAATAATCTCATACCATTACCATAAGCTTCGGATGACATTAATCCTCTATACAGTCTCCTCTTATCTGTTGTTCCAGTGGTACTAAATCTATCACTGGTGATAAGAGTGTCTTGTCCCACCGCACCAGCAGCACAGAAAGAAATCAAGTCGAGTTCTTTTCCTGTGTATAAGAAACGTTGTGACCCAAGTCTGTTAGGGAATTGAATGACTAACTGTCCTTTATCATTAAGAGACAATTGTTCTAATGGATTAAGGACGGCATGAGAATCTGTTTCATTAATACCAGCAAAAACATGTCTATCCCATGGTTTCAAAACATCCTTTTCACGAACAACAAAGCGTCTAAATCTTGCTTGGGTGTCCATATCCAGTGCAAGCAACTCTTGGTTTTGCATTTCATCAATTGTGAAATTATACAAGTAATTTCCAGCAACATCATATATACCAGTATATGCAATAGACTCTTCTCTCTGTGTTGTTTTAGAAGTAAAGTAAGGAACTAAATCAGAGAACAATGTTGGTGGTTCGGAAGTTGCATAAACACAATGGATCGGTTGATGTTCTGATGAATAGTCAGCCTCACCAGTAATAGAATCAACGTGTCTTTGAACAACAAACCATGCGTGATCGTCTGATTGATCTGCAGATGCTTGGTCTCTAACCATCATTGCAATACCATGGTCTGCAAATGTCGCAGTAAATGACATTGGATACGATACAGCAACATCTGGATGCGATTTTCCAGTTCTTCTAAACCATCCTTTTTGAAGTCTCAGAGAACCAGAATTATATGGAGTATCATATGTCAGTTCTGTAGAGGAACCCACCAAGAACCTTTCTTCATATCTATATTCATTGTCATTTAATATTCCTTCTACTACAACATTTCCGTTATTTTTTGTGATAGTATATCCAGCAGGGTCTGCAAAGGGTTGATATAAAGATCCGATTAAAGCACCTGTAATATCATAATGTTTTCTACCAACTAAACCAGCAATTGGATTAAAATCAGTTATAACAGAATTTCTTAATTGTTCTCTATTAACAAAAGGATTAATTAAGTGTGATGCACTTTCTAGATATCCAGTAAACTGAGGACGCATTGCACCCAAGAAGCCAGGTTCTCTCATCTTAGCTTCTTTAATACCATCTCTTCCTTCAATTTGTGAAACATCACCATCTGATTTCAATTGGAATTCGGTTGCAACGTGACACTTAAAATACTCAAAACTATTAGAGGCATCGGTATCTCCTCTTACTTGAAGAACTGCATCGTTAACATATGGAGAAGTTTCTCTAACTTCATATCCTCTAGAAATATCAAAACGAATTCTCCATGGTTGGTCTCCATTATTTCCAGATAAAGAATTTGCACCTTTTGTCTGTAAAACAATCGGGCCCATTGAGTGATCTGTGATGTACTCAAAACTATCAATTTCTATTTCATGAGTATATGTGTCAAAGTCTCTATAAGATGTTTTAGCTAACGCAAGGCCAGGATGTGTACTATTTGGGTGTCTAGTTCTTTGATCTAAATCAAAGGAAACTTGTGGCCCGACTGGTCTAGCACCATCTGTATGCAAAATGTTTTGTTGATATGAAACAAAATATGCAGTTTCATCACCCGCAGCGCCGATTTGAACTTTCCAGTTTCCATTTACTGGATTTGCAAAAGTACCAAAGTCTCTTGCAAGTGGAAATTGCATTCTAACTTTTGATACATCAGATATTTGTGGAGATTGTGTTTGTGAAAGTTCAAACTCCATTGGATCACCATCAACATCCGCATCACCACTAGAAGTTCTACCAGTATCTGTTGCGGTAAAAAGTGTTGCAAGAGTATATGTACCAGAAACTGTAAACGCAGATGGAGTAGCGGCGACATCTGCAACGGTGACACCATTAACAGGATAGTCAGTAACCGTGACTTCTCCTATTGTTTTTCCTGCAAAATGAGTAGAGTCTGCTAAAGATAACCCAGAAGATCTACCTTTTCCGCCAAATGCAAAATATGCAGATGAATTTTTATTATATTCTAATATAATTGAAGAACCAGAAGATTTAACTGTCATATAGGTGTTGATATAACCGATTTGACGCAATCTGCTTACAATCTGGGATGTCATTTGTGCGGAGTTTAAATTTTCCAACGCCTTAAATTCAAGAACAATATCATCTAAAGTTGCATTTGCGGTTTCGTATACTCCTGCGGCAACTTGCGTTTCATCAACCAATCCAGAAATTGTAATTACGGTGGTGTCCCCAATATTACAACCATCAAATCCTCTTAGTTGTACTTGATGGTAATATCCATTCGGGAAAACAGGTTCCGCTGCAAGTGTGGTTGTTCCATCTGTAATAGTAGATGTTGCAGTGGTAATAGGAACAGTAAATTGAGTTAAAGAGTTTACTAGGGTTGCCTGAGGGCGTTCTGTTCTCTCTACACTTACAGCAAGAGAGAAACCAACTTCTCTAGATTCAAATTCAATTACACCTTCTCTATCGTCTTGATTAATTGACGCAAGGAAAGGCCCACCCTTTGGGTCGCACAATGCAGTTTTTACCAATATATCATAAACATCTTGCGTAAATCCAACAATACTGTTATCTAAACCAACAGGAACATCAATTTCGTATTCAATAGTTGAATTTGGTGCAAGGTTTGTAACCGCAAAAGTAAACTTATAAGTATCGCCTCTTTGTAGATTATTACCATTAAATGTGTGAAGGTATCCTACAATCAATTCCCCACGATATCTTCTTGGTTCTAGTGTTCCTGCAGGAAAGAAAAATTCATCTCTATAGTTAGAAATCCAAAAATGGTGAAAAATATCACCCTGTGCTGTTACCTCTTCTCTATATTGACGAAGTTTTGCCTGTGTATTAATTCCAGATTCAATGTCTGGTAAAAATTTAACATCTCTCGCTGTATTTGTCAGACATCTTTTAACTTTATTGTATTCGTTTTGATAAACTGCCCTAGAAATATTTGGAAGTCCGATATATCCAGTTTGATTTTGCTTTGCAATTTTTACAGGAGAAGGCGACTCTTTGTAAAAATGTCCATTCAACAGAGTTGCAGGTCTTGGATCACCAGTACCAAATACCAAATTCTGTCCACTCACACTAATAATCGGGTCTGAAAGAGTAACAATATTGATATTAATATCAGTAACTGTTGGATATGGCGCCGAAAGTGCAACACCATTATTTGATCTCAATTCCATACCAACAGACAATTGAGCTGCATTATAGGTGGTTACGGTAGTTGCACCAGCTGGATCACTATCGGCATCAATAGTAACTGTAGTTGCCCAAGAACTATTTACGCCACCACCTCTTCTATTTGGATGTGGGTTTAAATATGCAAATAATTCCGCATTTGGGCCCAATATTTTATCTGCAGTGAGACCTGCTGTGCCGGCCGCCTGCGATGATGGAAATGTTTCTGATAATAGATCATGCCAATCTTTATCATCATAAAGGTCATCGATTTCTTTTCTTCTTGCGATTGAGCTCTCGCCGTCTAGATAAAATGGGGTGAATGTTTGCCCGCCAGTAGGACTGATAGGATTATCAATTCCATATGCACCTTCTGTTGACGATGTTACGCCAGAATCATAATTCCACACGATAAATTCATCAATATATTTTGTTAATTCTGAATCTCTGACCGAAATCTTTGTGATTTGTGGCCCGACATCATCAAATCCATTTTCTAAGAACTGTTCTGTTACTTGTTGTATAAGCGGAATAAAATCATCACGCTTTGGATCTCTGTAGTATCCGTCCATGTGAATGATTTCATTTTTTTGGATAGACTTAGACATTAATAAACTCCTATTATTTTAAATTGCAATTATTTATTTCTTATTATTTATAAAAAAGAATTTATACACCGTTTACGACCAAATCTATATCGTCTTGAGTACCATTTGCCGTAAAAAATTCAACTACACCACTTAATATTTGATTGCCGTGGAAAGTAGTAGTCAATGGAATATCATCCCTACTACCATCTTCCATGGTGAACTTTATAAAACCACCAACTCCAAAATCACTAGTTGGTTCGTATTTTCCACTGGTGGTATCATAAACAATACCAACCTTTCCAGCACCAGATACCTGTGCTGCAGTGTGTCCTTCATATGCAAAATTTGCAAGGTCGTTAGTAACCCCTGTTATTTGTGATATAATAGAAGATTCTACACCAGTTGCCCTATTAATTTCGTTTTGCAGAGCAGTGTCCAACAATACATCAGCATTATTTAGACTAGTTGCACCAGAAATAAAATTGGTGTTTGCATTTGGAGTATAAGTACCATCCGCATTTAGTCCAGAGCCACCTATAATTGCGTTTATTTGGTTTCTAAGTGGTGTAAAATCTACCGTTACTGATGTAGTACTCGTGTCTGGGTTGTATATAACAATAATATCTCCGCCAAACTCAAGTCCACCAGTGATATTATCTTGAACTAAAAGTGCCTGTCCTACTTCAAACCAAGCTTCTCCTGTACCATAAAACAATCTTCCAGAAGTACTATCCATTGCTATTCTACCAGCATCTGGAACTTCTTGTTGAATTGCGATTATAGAAGAATATGTTTCATATCGTGCGAGTTCAAAATTATCTCGCATTTGTTGTCTGATTGCATCAAGTAATTCTTCATCTGTTGCTGTTGCAGGAAGACTATTACTTTCTCTACTTCCCCCTGCGCCAGTACCACCATCTAGAATACCAATATAGTCGGATTCTAAAAATTCTCCAAGAACAACATCACCAGACTGTTGTACGAGTGCCTTAATAGGATATGCAATTGCCAATGAAAAACTCCGTCTTATCTTTTATACATTATTTATATCATCCACCAGCAAAAACATTTCCACTACCAACGGCAACGGAAGAACCACATGCGACTGGATCTCCTATTCTACCGACCTGTAATCCATTCGCAAAAACTGTACTAGAACCAGATGAAAGAACAGAACCATGACATGTGGGCGGCGGGCAACAATGAGTCGCCCATCCATCACTTTGTCGATGAACTGGAATACTATTTACAAACACATTTCCACTTCCTTGGACACTCGCTCTTGGTGGAAAACAACCGTGTCCTGTACAGGTGTCGCCCTTTCTAGTTACAGCTGGCATATACTGGATATCCTCTAATTACTTTTGCATCCTGATCAAAGTCATAGAATATTTCTTCTGAAACCTCAAATTCACAATTAAGTACAAATGGTTCAATATTTTCCAAATATGTAAATTGATTATTTTCAGACTCTACATATGGATAATTTGTATTAAAATAATCAATAGAAACTTGTGATAATTTTGATTTATTTACATTATACTTATCCGCTGTTCCGACTTCAAGTTTTACAAAACTTTCAATATATTCTATATATTCTTCTCTCTTTTCTTCTGACATAAAACTTCTAGAATTAATTATAAAATTTTTCTTCCATGCATAATCATCATAAGTGATAATACCATTATTATAATTATTTATTGCCTGTATCCATGCAATATCAAGTGCAGTATTGTTTCTACTAGGGTCATATGTGTAATATCCCTTATTTCTTTGATCTTCAATCCACTTTAATCTATCTTGATTCTCTGGTGTCTGTATTTTATCAGATTTGTGCAAGAATAAATCTTTATCATATGTAAAGTTATTCCAGATTGGCATAACTATTTCTATATTTTTTATCAATCCACCAGTGTTATCGACAATAAAATCATGTACGATTGCTTGCAGGGATGTTTCTTCACTTTCGACATATTTAAAATTTGTGATTGGCGATTCGTCTGTAATTGCAAAATAACCTTCGCTTGCGACATTTCCATCTATAATATCCTGCAATTCATCGATTCTTTCTTGTATAAGAGTTGCAGTGTTTCCAGTTGCAAAAACTAAGTCTTCTTGTAATTTTGCAATTTCAATAGATGCCGTTTGAGTACTAGGAACAAAAACAGAAGTTTGAGTAGTTTCATTTGAAGTTATATCAATTTCACCTTTCAGTTCTCTATATTCATATCGTGTTACCGTTACAGTTTCAACACCAGTATCCCTTAAAACCTCAGTTGTATAATCAGAACCAACACTGTCAATTACAAGAGTAGTATCACCTTGCACAATAACTTCACCAAAAGAATATCTTTCGGCGCCGGAATGTATTACATCTAATTCTCCTCTAGTAGTGTTTGTACCAGTCATCTGCAAAGTAAATATTCTAGGATTGGTTAATTGGAAATCAGAATAATCATAGTCTATATTATCAGCGTGCGAAATCCACGCACCATCTATTTCTTGACCCTGACTTTTCATCCAAGTTTCAAATGCGTTTTTTCTCACAAACATATCAGTTTCACTGAGTCTGCCTTTAATAATATTCCCATCCAATTCTAGACAATCTGGTAGTCTACCAGTTTTATCGTTTTTAATTATTTCATATGTAAAGTTATATTGTTTTTTGGCTGCTCGGGCCAATCCCCATCCACTTTCAAATGAACCATTCTTGTCTAAATCCCAGTCTACTTCAGAAAATTCAAATAAGAATTTTCCTCCACTACCAACATCACCAAGAACCTGTGTTTCTCTATATTCTTGGTCTACATGAAATGCGCCACATCCGTGATTTTTACCAACACTATTTTCCTTTATAAACCCTAAGAAAGCACCCTCTTTATATCGACTTTTAGGAACTTCTACAGTGGTAGGTTCGTGTCCATATGCATCTGATCCATCACTTCTAGGATGTCCACTTTCATATTTTTCATAATAAGTAGGTTGGAATTTTGTAGAATCCCAAAGATTAGACGAAACGCCAACAAAAGAGTCAAAAATAAATTCATATGTTGGTTGATCGCTTATAATAAATTTCGGTTTAAATATTTCTTCAAGCATTTTAAATTTAAAACTATTTTTAGGGTCAATACCAGTATCTTTTGCAAGTAAATAGTTTTGTTCGATTATATAAGAAACATCATCCATGTTATACTGGAAAGGACTAAAGTTTAAACTAGTATTCCATTCATCCAAATCAATAAAAAATAATTTATTAATATATGTCTTGTCTAAAGTTTCTGTATAGAAAGGTGCAACATTAAACTGAATATCTTTTGCTCTATCAAAGAAAACAGACTTAGGATAATCAAATTCAAATATTTTAACAGTCTCTTTAAATAAGGTATTATCTAAAACAATATCTCTAGATTTTATGAAATAATCATTAGGTGGAATTACAACATCCATTACCTCTTCAATCTGTTGGTTATATTTAAATGCAGAGTCTTTATATTTTGCAAAGTAATGGTTAATAGGAATGTTAATATCTTTTGGTTTTCCAAAATATAAAGATTTTGTTATATCAGATGCCTGATCACTAGGTTTAAAATAATATAAACCAGTATTAGTATCTAATATCAAATCTTGTGTATTAGATGTAGTAAATTCTGCCCTTGGCAATTCGCCCAATAAATTAAGATTATCTCTTATTATAGTATATTCAGCTCTTGGTAAATCTCCAAAGTTATAAGTTATTCCTGCAAGATTTACTTCCCAAATTTTTGTTATTAAATCTTGTTTTACTTTTAGTCCGCCTAGAGTCTGTTCAAATATTGGCGTACTTGACCTTCTATCAACAAAGTCCATTTCCCAGATTTTAGAAATATCCAGTGACTTTCCACCAGTAAACGGCGAATAGTCGAAGTGAATAGTTTTTGATTGCAATATCATATTAATATTGTTATAATCTAGAATTGTTGCTCCATATAAATCAGGGCGCATCAATTCAACAACATCTTGATTATATCCGTCCATTCCAACGGACAATTCAAAAGTTCTTAAATTAAACTTCGCAACCGATTCTAGTTGTTGTCTATCAATAACAAACTTAGTTGAGTTAATTGTTTCAATGAAGTAAGGATTTGAAACTGGGCCCGACAACTCTTCTGACATGTAAGTTCTTTCAGTTCCCATTCCACCCACTGCAATGAAACCGTTTCTAGATGTTGGATAATCTTCAGAAGTAGTCTCTGTCGCCACATCGATCAGTGGTTCAAATGTAACATCTTCCCAAGATGCATCTGCTGCAGAAAAGTTACTGATACCAATTCTAGAGTAAATAAACCTTTCCAATTCTGGGTCTGATGACAAATCAATTTCAATCTCTGTAGATGGATCAATAGTTTCTGGGTCATTAAACTGACTTGTATAAAGTTTTACGATATTTGCACGTTTTTCAATTCTTATTTTTGTTCCATTAGGAAACATATTCCACTGAGGGCCCTGTGATTCCACCTCTGCATCCAAAAATTCAGCAGGAACTTCTGGTTTTGGTGCAGTAGGAGTTCCATCCCATATTTCGTGATAGAAAGGATTGATATCTTTATCAAATTCATATTCATAATCAATAACTTCATCAGGACGTAACCCCAACCATTCCCAAGGTTCACCAAGAGTGCTACTTGCCTGATTACAGTTTGCAATTGCAAGCCAAGACTTACCTCTAAAGTGTTGTCCAAGAGCTCGTAATACACTTAACGTGTATTCTTTTCCATCTTCAAATACAAAACCAATAATTAAACCAACTGCATCATTATCAAACTCTCCACTCTTTACCCTAACTTCTAAATTATAATTTTCATAAGATTCAAAAGAAACAAATCCAGTATAACCTCTGAAATTTTGAGTAGAAACTATTTTATTATCGACAATATCATATACATATGCAGTTTCTAATTCATCTTGTGGGTCAAATGGATATACTGCCTCATCACCTAAATGAGAAAATCTATACCAAGAATTAAATATTTGATCCGCTCGGAAACCATCGGTAAATGGGTTATCAAATAATCTAGGAATTCTTTCAATCTCAAACCAGACTATGCCATCATATGATGGAAAATTGAGAGAAAGCAAATCAATACTCAGATGTACCCATTCTTTATCTACTTGTCCACTCAAATCAAAGTCTATTTCATCAATTAAAGATGATGTATTTTTAGAATAAAAATTGGTTAAATCTTCCAACACATCTTCGTGGTTTTCTTTTGAATGATAAACAGATACTCTTAAATGTTCTTCGAATAAACTAAAATCTATGTCCTTGACACTTACCGAAAAATGAAATACATCTTCAAGTGTATTCATTCTCTGCGAAGGATGTCTTGGATGCCAATATTTAAATGGAACGGTTGCAGTTTTTCTATCATAACCATCTAATACAACATATACCCCATCCTGTTGTTCATCTAAGGTAGAACTAATTTGTGGAATATATCTTTTGTTTACATTATACTTGTTTTTAAATCCGCCTTGACTAAACTCATCATAAATTGATGTGTATGTTGTTGCTGTAACAGGGTCAAATAATAACTCAGAGTTTATCGTAGTATATAATTTCGCAGATGTATCTTCGGCATATTGTTCATCTATTTTTTCTCCATTTTTTATACCAATATATAAATATGCACTTCTATAATCCCATGCAGAATTTGCAAAACTTGTAATAAAATTATTACTTAATTCGCCTGTCCATAAATTTTTATTCGCACTAGGTTCATCAAAAGTGTTTATAATAATCATATCACCATCAGAAAAAGTAGATATAAAATTTCTTAGATTTATTGCATTGAAATATCCTACAGTTCTAACTTCTCTAAAAGTAACTGTAAAATTTTCTGGTGGTAAATTTTGCAATGTGGCTCTGGTGGAAATTGTTGGAGACTCAACTGATCCTGCAATAAATCCCATAGAATCTAATGCAGCAAAAGTATCAGAGTCATTTATATCGTATGTCCCTACAAGTTCATATACCTCACCAACAACTGCGTCTTGTCCTGCCACCAAAAATGTACTAAGAGACTCTGTACTATCAAAAGTGTCATATTGAATACTATCAACAAATGTCCAAAAACTACCATTCTTGGTTAATTTTGTAACTCTAACTCCTCGACTTGTATGATAGAGTTTTTTATCAATTTGTTTTGTGATTGGATTGTAATAATCGATCCTTTGAGATCGATATTCACTGGAATTTGCGGTGACATTGGCAGCGTCCGAACCAATACTTTCTACTTCAATATAAAAGTTTGGATTATATTCTCCAATACCACCTCTATGAACACTTGTTTGAACTAAGTTGTCATAATATCTTTGTGCTAAATTTATTCCATTTGTATAGAAATAGTTTGCATAACCAATCTCATCAAGTTCTAGTCCATAGTTCCATACTAAATCAGAACGTCTAACCTCATATGTTTGTCCTTGATAAGTTTTTATTCTTTCTAGATCAATCGCATTATTTCTAGGATCAATATCTGGAGTAAAGTAATTTACATATTCGACTTGTGGTGGATCAATAGTTTCAACTATAATATTTGAAACTAGTTTAGTTGCAACCTGTATCTTTTGTCCATTGGCGGTTTGAAACTGTGGCATTCTTAACTATCCATCAACTAAAAAATCTGTTGCCCAATTCTCTATCAACAAATGGGCCAATATATTTATTTGCTGATAAGACAGGCGTTAAGACATATAATTTTATCTCACCATCTCTCATTACGATTGTACCAAGTTCCCTTGTTCCATCATCCTGACTGGGTGGATTGTTTGGTGCGTCTTCATCAATTTCTTCATCGTTTGTAGGCGGAACTGGTGGATCATCGTCAGGCTCTTCACTTGGAATGACTGGTGGTTGTGAATCATCGTCAGGCTCTTCACTTGGAATGACTGGTGGTTGTGAATCATCATCAGTTTCTTCATCTGGAATAACTGGTGGTTGTCCATCATCATCAGTTTCTTCATCTGGAATAACTGGTGGTTCAGAAACATCTGGAGTATCATCTTCATCACTAACAGGTGGTTGCGAAACATCTGGATTTTCATCTGTATCTGTTACTGGCGGTTCAGAAACGTCTTCTGTATCATCAGTATCTGTTACTGGTGGTTCAGAAACATCTTCAGTAGTATCTTCATCAGTAACAGGTGGATCAGAAACGTCTTCCGTATCATCAGTGTCTGTTATGGATGGCTCAGAAACATCTTCAGTAGTATCTTCATCATCTACCGCCGGTGTTGTATCATCCTCTTGTGTATCATCTAATGTTTCATCGGCGCCATCTTGGTCAGTTTGTCCTTCTCCATCGGAAACTCTTACTGATGGGTCTGTTTCAAAATCATCTTCTTCGCCAGGCGGCACCCCAGGCTGATCTTCTGGGACTTCATCATCCGAACCAGTAGGAACTTCTTCGTTATCTGTATCATTTCCATCTGTAACTGGTGGAGTTGTGTCATCCTCTCCATCCTCATCAGTAGAGGGAACTGAATCGGTATCGTCAACACCGTCTTCATCAGTAGAGGGAACTGAATCGGTATCGTCAACACCGTCTTCATCAGTAGAGGGAACTGAATCGGTATCATCTACAGTGTCATCCCCAGATGATTCTGTTGTGTCCGTATCGTCACCAACGGTTTCATCATCTGATGTAGATGTATCTGTTGCATCATCTACTACATCCTGTTCTCCACCAACTCCAGCATCAGTATCTTCTACAGCATCATCTTCACTTGTCGGGTCTCCAGATTCATCTGTAGTTACATCTGTACCATCTTCGGTAGTATCTGTTTCGTCACTAACCGTATCATCTTCACCTTTAGGGTCACTTGGTTGATCTGTAGTTTCGTCTGTACCATCTTCAGTAGTATCTGTTTCATCACTAACGGTATCGCCTTCACCACTAGGGTCACTTGGTTGATCTGTAGTTTCGTCAGTACCATCTTCAGTAGTATCTGTCTGATCGTCAACTGTATCATCTTCTGAGGTTGGTTGCCCAGATTCATCTGTAGTTACATCTGTACCATCTTCGGTAGTATCAGTTTCATCTTCTGTTTCATCTACAGATGATTCTGTTGAAGTTGTGTCATCTTCTGTTTCATCTACAGATGGTTCTGCTGAAGTAGTATCATCTTCTGTTTCATCTACAGATGGTTCTGCTGAAGTAGTATCATCTTCTGTTGTATCTGTTTCTGTTTCTACTGAAGTGGTATCATCCGTAGTTTCATCTATATCTGATACGGGCGGTTGGTTTTCATCATCACGATCATCGACATCAACCTCTATACCATCATTTTCATCATTCGGTTCTTCCGAATCAATGACTGGTTCATTTAGCTCATCAGTAGTTTGATTATCATCGGTAACAGAAGTTGTTGAGTCATCTTCAGATGCAGTATCATCGGTAACAGATGTTGTTGGGTCATCTTCTACATCGGTGTCATCAGTAACAGAAGTTGTTGAGTCATCATCTGAAGTTTCAGTATCTACTACCGTTGTTGTTCCATCATCTTCTGTCTCGGCATCATCAGTAACAGAAGTTGTTGAGTCATCTTCGGACGCAGTATCATCGGTAACAGAAGTTGTTGAGTCATCATCAGAGGGTTCATCTGCACTAGAAGTTCCTTCACTATCATCGTCCAACTCATCATCGCCAACATTATTAGTTTCTTGTTGATCTACTGATGTATCAGAATCGGATTCGGTATCTCCAGATTCATCAACTGGTGTATCAGTATCTGTACCAGATTCTATTTGTTGATCTACTGATGTATCAGAATCGGATTCGGTATCTCCAGATTCATCAACTGGTGTATCAGTATCTGTACCAGATTCTATTTGTTGATCTACTGATGTATCAGAATCGGATTCGGTATCTCCAGATTCATCAACTGGTGTATCAGTATCTGTACCAGATTCTATTTGTTGATCTACTGATGTATCAGAATCGGATTCGGTATCTCCA
>Ga0255766_10000064_pt1 | contig 92942 bp, 82 predicted proteins | sample 071ome_23_FD_179966 | JGI IMG/M metagenome (GOLD analysis project Ga0255766, IMG submission 179966) | Coastal salt marsh microbial communities from the Groves Creek Marsh, Skidaway Island, Georgia - 071403BT metaG (version 2) | ecosystem: Environmental > Aquatic > Marine > Intertidal zone >...
TCAAAATATGTTGCTAATTGATAACTCATGTCAGTTGAATTAAAAATTAATTCGGTATTGTCTTCTAATGTTATGTAAATTGGAGAGACTTCAAATATAGAACTGCTTACCGTAAATTTATCAAATAATCCTAATGAAGTAAGTAAAATTGAATTTTTGAGATTAGTAATAATAATCCGAAATTCCTCATCAATGTACTTTTGAGATTTATTTTGTGGGTCAGTTAGTTTGTTTAATTCTTCCATTGCTTTATCAAAATTATTATTTTTTGAAAGTGCATCTGCGACAATATAACCCCATTGTGGAATTATATCAATTGGTGATTTATCAATAAATATTTGATATAATTCATTATAATCAATATTAAGAAATGCAGAAGTTCTGATGAATATATCGAGAAATCTAGCGGGACGAAGTAATAGAATATTACGTATTGGAGTGAATGAGGACCATTGTTTGACTCTTTGGTAATAATTTTCAATAAGATATATGCGGCTGGATTGATCATTATTTAATAATAAATCACCATACCAAAAAAGGCCATTAAATATTCGTACATAATCTCTAAAATATTGAAAGAAGTATAAAGGATTGTTTTTATTAGAAAATTCACCCAAAATAAAAATTAAATTATCAATTTCCATTAAATGACCGAGAGTATCTTGACTGATTATGGTAGGATTTGGTGAATTTTGAATTATTGATGTTTCTAATATAATCATTAAAATGGAAAATATATAATCTACTCTGGGATATTCGTTAATATGTGAGACATTGGTATTAGAGTTTTGTCCATTATTCTTATGATTAATTATGTCAAATATGGCTTTCTCCATATTTTGAAACATCTGTAAAGTTTGTTCATGTACAGAAGAAATGATTTCTTTTGATAATGTGAAGTTTCCACCAGAAGAATGAGCTAATGCAATATAAGAGAGTAATTCTAACTTACGTAGTTGATCTAATGATGAAGCCTGTTTTGCATTATTGAATATTTCTAATAATATGGGGATCGATTTTAAAGCATAGCCTTCCCTAATATAAAGAATAGAGATTTGTAATTTTATATTATAATCTACCCAATAATTATGATTGGATGAGTTAATATTATGTGATAGTCCTAATAATATAGCAGCTTCATTAAGATTATATTCCTCTGATAAAAAGTGCATTTTTTCTTTAGCTAAGCTAATTAGAGTCAAACATTTATCTTCATCATTTAATTCAGAAAGTCCTAATAAATCTAGAAACTCTAAGATCATTCGATTATCATTGAAAAAATGGATATTTCTATCAATTATATCTGTTACTAATTTTTTTGTGGAAATCGCTATATCGGTAAATTTTGGAGGTTTTGATGGAGAGGGGGAAAAATTACATTTCTCACAAGAATTTCTGTCATTAGATAATTGTAAATTACACTCTGGACAATAAGCGATTTCACGCCCTAAGTAAATTTGATTAGAGTATAATGAAGTTGGAATATAGCATGTTTCACAATAATATGAATAATTTGCAGAAGTAGGTTGTCTGCAAGCAAGACAAAATAATTTCAATAATTATTGAATAATATTATTAGATATTATTTTTATGATATATATAGGAGCAATAAAGATTATTTTTGGATTTTACTGTGATCCTTCTGATAAATTTGTATACGTTTTTGAAAGTTTATAAAACGAAATTTCTTTCATTATTAGAAATACTCAAATCTTATACTTAATAATTTGTCATATGGAAAATATTCAATGGAGGTCTGATTGGAGTAATTCACCACAATTATTTTCAATTTTAGTAGGGATTGCTGTTTTTAACATAGTAACCGCATTATTTCAAAGTTTTATTGTTTCAATAATCTTTATGATATTGGTGATAGTTCTGTTGCCATTTTTAATTAATAAAATACTCCCAAAATGCATATATTGCTTTGGAAGAACTTCCATTGGGGCTGAATTTTGTGCCCATTGTGGCCGTATACAACCAAATTTCAATTAGTAAAATTTGAGTTTTAAACGTCATCTGTTGACATAAATATGATTTGTTGATCGTTAGTAATATCACGATTAAGGTTTTGACAATATTTCTCAAATATGTCGATATCTTCGACATAATCTAAATCCACACAAGTTTCAGGAAAATCAGTAATATATATTGAACCTCGAACTCCTAATTTTTTGAAACGACGAAGAATATCTTCTATTGATAATATTTTAAGGATAATTTTAATAAAGAGACTCATCCCTATCACTTTTGCCCCCATTACAAAATTCTTTCTATTTTTCATTAATGCTTCAGTTATTTTAAGTCTTTTAGGAGTTAGAATTGAGGGGTGATAAATGTAGAAATCACCTCCTGCGAAATGACCATTTTTGAATTTTTGAATTTTCTTTGTTGCTTTTGGATAGTGACGTCGTATGGTTTCTTCTCGGACCCAATTTTGGTAAATTTCAAAATTTTTTGACCAATCGATACTTTCAAACACCTTATTTATTATCTGGGTGCTTATAAGAGGTAAATCCGATGGTATGTTACACATATAATCTGGTGGATTTTCAAAGGAGTTTACAAAATTTATACCAATTATAGTGCTTTCAAATGCAGTTTTACCAGATTGAATATAATAACAATTTTTTGAAGGAGAATAAGGTTCAATGTCTTTTGGTTGAATTCCTGAAATCACTATATCTGAGATATATGGGCATCCATCTATCGCTTCTAAGACATATTGTATCATGGGTTTATTATTTAATTTGATCAAAGATTTATTTGTCTGACCGGTTTTATTAACTAACGGAATGTAGTGATTTTGAGTTGGATCTGCATCTCCTGATTGAACATACGCAACTATGCGAGGTATATCCATATATCTAATAAAAAAATTATTATTATTTAATGTAATTAACTTAATTTCTTAAATTGAGAATTAATTTGCTACTTGAAAGAATGTTTTAAACTTAATCGACAATGTTTGTATGTGTTTGTTTCCTTAATAAACTTTAAAGTCTTCAATTTTTATGACATTTTATGATTGCTCCGGATGTATTACAAGTTTTATTAATTCTAGGAATGTTTGGATCTTTAATATTTGCGTTGGTCTTTCATTTTTTTGATCTTGAAGAAGCAGATGAATAATAGAAATTTTAGTAGATATTAAAGAGGGTTATTAATGCCTAAATGTCCTTTTTGTGGTAAAAATGAAATTAAAGGCCTACAATTGGAAAACCATATTTCATTAAAACACTCAGAAAAATTATTGGAAATACAAACAAATTTACAAAGAAATATGAAAGGAGATGAAAAACTAAAAGAAAAAGTACAGATAGTGGTTGATGGAAATAATGTAGCATATTTTGGAGGAAATCCAAAGTTGAGAAATTTGAAAATTATGCGAAGTTATTTAGTGAAAAAGAATTTTAATCCTATAATCTTCGTTAGTTCTGCATTAAAATATCAAATCGATCATCCGACGGAGTTGTTAAGACTTATTAATATTTACAATATTATTGAGGTTGAGGGGGGGATTGATGATGATAAACATTTAATTGAAGAAGCCTTTAGAAAAAAAATTAAAATTATTAGTAATGATAAATTTAATGAGTATTTGAACGATTATAACGGTAAAAGTTGGGAATTGAAAAAAAATATTTTTGGATACGAAATATTAGATGGAAAAATAATTTTACTTGAGAAATAATGCGACCGCCGGGATTCGAACCCGGGACCGAGCCGATCAACGGCATATGTATTATTAAACACCTGCAATGGCAGGGCCCAATTATACCACTTAACTACAGTCGCAATATAATGTATTGAAAAATTTAAGTAGTGATGTACTATAATTTTTCATAATTTTTTTATTTCAATCATATTAATATGAGTCGATAGATACTTGTACCGAAATATTAGATGCTGTGAAAAAGCGGATTAATAAAAAAGTAAGATATCCTATAACAATTATATAAATTATATAAATTATGTAAACATAAAACAAAATTTATTATAATTAATTAAAGTTGATAATTGGATGAATAATTACTCGATATTTGAATTTGGAAATAATATGCTTACTAAGGATAATTACACAATAAAAGTAAATGGTAGTTTAACGGTTAAAGAGAATGAAAATGAAAGCGAATTAATTTCTAAGATTGAAATAATTTTAAGAGAGTTTATCTCTGAAAGTTTACTGGAGGAAGTTTTGTTAATCGTAGAGAAAAAAGACTATATTAATGACTTACCAGGAATGGAGAAAGTATCTGCATCATTTGATAATTTTGAAATTAGTACGATAGACGCAAAAGAGGAAAACAACCAAAAAATCGAATATGATATAAATCCAGAATTAGAAACACAAAAGCAAAATAAAGGAATATTTGGATGGTTAAAAAAATTGTTTAATAATTAATTTGTCTATAGAGTGGTTATAATGGAACAAAGACATGAATTTGATATAGAAAGAACCACCCCCATGAATATTCTTGGACATATTATGACAGGATCAATTTCTGGTATAATAATTGTTTCCGTGTTATTATTAATAGGGATCTTATTTTTATCTAACCAAAATTTTAGTCCCATTTCAATAATATATTTTTCGGTTTTTATTCTGCCTATGGGATTTGTGATATACAATCGATTAGTTAAGAGGGGTAAAAAATTAATGGGCAATATTTGTTTTGTAGTAATTTCACTTGAAAATAATATGACCAAATTAAAGTTTAAATCAGGATTTCCTAATACGATGAATCCTGATTGGCAAATCCTTTCAATAAATGATAAGAATAGAGATATTGAAATAAAAGGAGATGATTTAGGAGGATACTATATTAAGTTGAATAACAATGATGATGATAAGGAAGATATACGTTTAGGATTATGGATAGATTTGATAGATGCGGAAGAAAATGCTAAAAAATTACAGAAAGATTTAGGTGGAAATTTGCAAAAAAATGTAAATTGATGGTTTAATTAGTAATTTAATATAATTTTTGCAGTAATAAATAAAGTTGAATAATTCTTTTTAAAATATCAAAATTCGTAGGATAACATATAATGAAAATTCAAGGAGACTTGCATTCCCATTCTGCTTTTGCAGGGGGGGCAAGAGGAGGAGGTAAGTCAAAAATCGATCGAGAAAAAAAAATTATAAAGAGATTTCATGATATTTCTTTATTTTCGCCATTAAAGGGAGTAGAATTATTAGGGACTGGAGATATACAATTTGAATGGTGGAATACTTTTGTTAAGAAAAATTTTATTGAAGATAAAGGATTTTTTGAATATAATTTAGAAAAAAATATTCCTAAGTCTGAGATTGTACCAAATAGCCATGAATATAATTTACCTAAGTTTGTCTTACAGTCTGAATTTATTTTTACATCTTCTGTTAAAAATACGAAATATAGAAAAAAAAATCACATTTTGATTTTATTTCCTAATTTTAATTCTGTAGATGATCTAATTACCATATTTGATAGTTGGGGGGTAAAACATAAAAATATGGCTAGACCATTTATAAAATGTGAGGGAAGTGAAGATGTTGCCAATAAACTTTTTCAAATTAAGGATATTAATTCTTATATTGAAATTATACCAGCTCATATAATGACACCTGAAGGAATATATGGAGGAAGAGAACGAATTAACTTTATGTCAGATTTTTTTGGAGATTATACTAAAGAGATAAATGCAGTTGAAACAGGATTATCCGCAGATCCCAATATTTTAGGATTAATCCCTGAATTAGATGATATTGCATTGATTAGCAATGCAGATGCACATTCTTCAAATCTAAATAGAATTGGTCGTGAATTTACCACATATAATTTGAAAAATTTCGACTACCAATCTTTAATTAATAGTATAAGAAAGAATAAGATTATACAAACAACCGAGTTTAATCCTGCAGAGGGAAAATATTTTCTTACTGGCCATAGAGAGTCTAGAGGAAGGCCTAACTTACATCTTAAAGGTCAATATTGTATTTTTTCACCTAAACATGTTCCAAAAAATGACCTATGTCCTCAGTGTGGTAAAGAATTGACTATAGGAGTATTACAAAGGGCATATGAAATCTCCTATGTTCAAGGTAAAAAAAGAGAATTAGGTGACGGGCCTCATAGAAAATTTTTAACAATGATACCTTTAGTAGAAATTATTGCTAAATCATTAAAAATGAAGTCATTAACTTCTAAAAGAGTATTAATCGAATATAGAAATATTTTAGAAATAATTAAAAATGAAGTAAATTTATGGACAGATATCCAATCATTAGAATTAATTGAAAATTCAAAGATTAATCCTGACATAGTTAACAATATTAAAAATGTTATAGATGGAAATTTTAAGTTTGATCCTCCTGGTTACGATGGTGTTTATGGAAATTTAAAATTTGGTGATAAATTGGATGTTTCTGAGATAAATTTGATTAGTAATTAGTGTATTTGGAAACCTCTTCTAAATATGTGGTTTAATACATATATTGCCATTTTGGGATTATTATTTAATCGTCTTTTAAGATAAGGCAATGCATAATCCCATTTGGTTGCGAAAGGGACATATAACCGATTTTTGATATTTTTAGAAATTATTTTTTCTTGAGTCGATTTCATTGGGACACCTAAAAGTTGTTGAAATTCAATTTGGTTGTTTTTCCAGCCTAATTGATCATAATCGTCTAATAGTTTATTTATGTAGATTTTATCTTGAGTAGCGACCTCTACATAATGACCGTCATTAATTAGTTGATGAGTATAATTAATTAATTTATCTTTCATAGTTTTTTTATTAACATATGCGATATCGCTTGCTTCCTTGTATATTCCTATACAGATACGAATTCTACAATTATAGGAAGATAAATTTTCAATATCAGTATGAGTTCTAAATAACCTACTTTGAAGAACAGTACCTAATTTAGGAAAATCTTCTAATAATTCAGTATATAATTTTAATGTAGTATCTGTAAGTGTATGATCTTCCATGTCTATGGTTACCGGGATTTTTTGCTTTTTTGCATCTTCAAGTATGGAAGTTATTGAGTCTTTACAAAAATTAAATGAGTTATGAATACCTAATGAGGTAGGTTTAAGACTAATTGAAATATGTTTATTATCTTTGAGTTTTTCTAAAAGTTGCTTATATGTTTCTATATTATATCTAACCATATCATCATCATAAACAGCTTCTCCCAGGAGATCTAAAGAACTGTATAGTTTATATTTTTCCCATAAATTATTGGATGTTTTCAAACCATCTTCTATTGATGCACCCGATACATAGGGATTGGCAAAAAATTTCACTAAAGCGCCCGGCATTAAGTCTATAATTTTGCTCTTCATTTGAAAATCCGTTTTATCCTATATTAATCATAGAAATAAGTGATTTATATAAATGATTGATGAAGATAAAAATAATGTTTTATTTTAATATTTTTTGAATTATATATTTAATTAACAACAGCCAGCTCCACCGGTGCATGAGCCACATCCGGCTCCGCCAGAGGATGCCAATAAATCTGCATTAGGACTTGATATTTGAAAGCCAGATTTTCCTCCCTCTTGATCTTCTACATAATCAACTGTAGCACCTTCAAGGTAGGGATAAGAAATTCGATCGATTGCCACATCTATATTATCGACGGTACAAGTGTGGTCATCATCTGATTTTCGAGAGTCTAAAGCCATACCAAAAGATATACCCCCAGAGGCACCTTGTACGTATAACCTTAGAAAAAGATCATCACGATCTTGTTGTGTAATTGTATTGACTAACATATCTTTCGCTGTTTGAGATAGAGTCACAAATTCATTTGAATTATTGATTGCTGCGTTTTCTATGGTATCTTGTTTACTCATATTATCCTATTGATTTAAGGTAATAGTCATTTAAAAATATAAGCTTCAAATCAGATGGTAAAAAATAGATTTGTGTAATTAGTAGTTAAAAATTATAAACGCTAATTACAATTTTTGACTATTATAAATGTTTGAAATAAAATTCATTATTTTTTAGAGGTTTAAAAGTTATTTTAAATGAAAATGATTATGTAAAATTAGATGTATTTATCTGATGAAGAAGCGGATAATATTAATATTCAAAATAAATTATTAGATATAATATTCAATTCAGATAATGAATACCATAGAGCATCAGCTATTAAAAAAGTCAATGTAAATAATCCCATTTTAAAAAATTTAGCAATAAGTGATAATTCATATTTCATAAGAAGGGAGGCTACAAAAAAAATTCAAGATCAAAAGTTGCTGGAGGAAATCTCGATGAATGATGATGATCATCGAGTTAGGAAGACTGCTGTTAAATTAATTAGTGATCAGAATATTTTATTTGAGATAATTAAAGATGACTTAAATGAAGAAGTTAGAGAAACCGCAATTAAATTTATTGATAAAAAAAATCAAAAATTAATATTTGAAACTGCTAAAAACGATAAAAGCTGGATTGTTAGATATGCTGCAGTTTGGAAGTTAACCAGTCAAGATAATATTAAAAATATCATTTTGTCAGGTGATAAATTTATGATAAGATCAGCAGCAATAGGTTTATTCAAGGATGAAAGTGTTTTAGCCGAGATTTGTATTAATGATGACAATTCTATGATACGTGAAATTTGTGCAGAAAAGATAAAGAGTGAAGAGATAGCTGAGAAAGTATTTTTTTTGATAAAAGATGAAAAAATAAAGGAAATAATATTAGGTAAAATAGCAAAACAATCAACTTTAAGAAAATGTTTAGAAGATGTAAATACACCTAAATTAAAATTACTAATTATAGAAAATATGTCTAAAAATGTAGAGAATGATGAAATTCTCTATAAAATCGCATTAAATGAAACCAGAAAAAAAGTGAGGGAAATTGCAATTAATAAAATTTCAAGTGTTCAACTTTTATTAAAATTAGTTAAATTTGCAAGAGAGGATGAAACTAAAATATATTGTGTAAAAAAAATCAATGATGTTGAAGATTTATTATTTTTAAAAATGACAGAAAAGAAAAGTATTCAGATGGAAATTAACAATAGAATAAGTGAGTTATCAAATTAAATTTGTTTATCTTTTATGGAATGCAAGTTATTTAGTAGGATTTTAATACTAAAAATAAAAGAGAGTAAAACTAATTGGATGAAAATGAGTGGATCATAAATTAAAGAAGAATTCATATAGAAAAGAATTGAAAAAGGTACGAAAAAAATGTTAGATAAATTGTTTATACTAAAAGTATTAATTAAATATATTTTATTAAAATTGTTGGCGTTGAATTTTTCAAATATTAGTATGAAAAAAGTATATCTCAAAAAGTTAATAAATATTAATATGATTATGAACACGGGAATATTGAATTGACTGTTTGATAAAACTATTGACCAAAAATGACTGAGTAAAAGAAATAATGGATGAAAAAATATTGCTAAAATGAGACCAATTGAGGAAAATATATTATTTTTATTGATAATTGAAATGCTGTTTGTTATCGCAAATTGTTGAGACCCAGCTTTCATCCATGAATAATAAATTAGATATAGATGAATATAATATCCTATAAAAATTAAATACCCAAAATAAACAGCTATTGAAATAGTATAAGATTCTATTTTTTTATTCGACACCCATAAATTATAACCAGGGAAAACTATTGTTTTAATTACATTAGATAACCGTTGAATTATGCCAGGGGTCATTGATTTGGTTTATATTTTGATATAGAAAGAATTTTGGTTTTGAAATTGTATAATAAGTTGATATTAGATGTTAAAATAAAATTTGATATTGAATAATAATATTATATAATTCGTTTAATCTGCGGATAAGTAAAAGAATTAAAAATGTATAATTATTGAATATGAATATTGAAAATGAGAGAAAAAGCGATTTTAGTAATATTGATTTTGTTAACGTCTTCAATTGGTACTTATATTTATTTTTTAAATACCATCGATGATGAGGAAATTATAAATAATGACAATGAAGAAAATATTTTTTCTGTAAATAATAATATTTCTAATATCCCACAAGCTGCATGGAATTACCCAATAGGTAAATATCTTCAAGGTGGAATGCCTCATACGGAACCAGACAGATTAGTGAATGATGGAACATATAATGGAGCACCTTTGGGGGGATTTGGAAGTGGATCTATAGGAAGAAGCCATAGAGGTGAATTCTCTCGATGGCATTTAGATGTGGGAAATCATTTATATAATCCTGATGTAGATGCGAACCAGTTTTCGGTTTACATAGATGATGGTGATGGTAAAAAATCATGGGTCATGAATCCAAAAAATCCAAGCCCTCTTGGTTGGAATGGATTACCTAATAATCCTGGAACATATCATGCATTATACCCTAGAGCTTGGTATGAGTATAGTTTTAATGGAATGCCTTTAGAGTTAATACAAGAACAATTTTCACCAATAATTCCAAATAATTATAAAGAAACGTCCTTTCCTGTTGGAGTATTTGAATGGCAAATATTAAATCCTACTGAAAAAAATATCTCCGTAAGTATTATGTTTTCATGGCAAAATATGATATTTGGAGGAGATGATGAATATTTAATAAATGAAGTTGTCGAAGACGATGACACATTAACAATTTGTTTGACTAGAGACGCTATGTTCACAGGTGAAGAATATGATGGAGAGTTTGCGATATCAACTGAAAAAAGTGAGAACTATGATGTAAGTTATACCTCTACATTTGATATAAACCAACCAAATGAAGTATGGACTGATTTTTCAGATGATGGGCGGTTAAATAATTTAGATTCGGGAAGAAATATTGAAAAAACGGAGATTGGAGCGGCAATAGCAGTGAGTTTCACATTAGGAGAGAATGAGTCGATTAAGATACCATTTAGCTTAGCATGGGATTTACCAATTGTTGATTTTGGTGCTTTAAATTACGATAAAGATTTTGTTGGGGGAAGAACTCAATGGTACAAGTATTATACTGAATTTTATGGAATATCAGGAAGAAATTCAGAGAAAATTGCGAAAGATGCATTAGGAAATTATACAAACTGGAGAGAACAAATTATTGAATGGCAAAAACCCATATTGGAAGATGATAATCGACCAAATTGGTTTAAAGGAGCCCTATTTAATGAGTTGTACTATTTGGTTGATGGTGGAACATTTTGGAGTAAAACAATTGTGCCTGGACAAGACTCTAAATATGCAGTGGAGCATTTTGAAAGAGATTATGGAAGATTTGGATATCTTGAGACATATGATTATAGAATGTATAATACTTTTGATGTTCATTTTTATGTTCCTGCATTGACTATGTTATGGCCTGAATTACAAAAAACGTTGGTAATGGATTTTATAGAAACTGTATTTTGGAATGATACTACTTTGAGATCAGTTTATTTTGATAAATCTATACAAGAGACAAAACCGTATGGAGCAGTACCACATGATGTTGGAAATCCATTAGATGATCCTTGGATAAAACAAAATTCATATCAATATCAAGACTCAAATATTTGGAAAGATTTGAACGCCAAACTTGTAATGCAGATTTATAGAGACTATGTGTTGACTGGTGATGATGAATTAATTTTTTCGGATTTTACCTGGGATGCAATTTATCTTAGTTTAGAATATTTGCATGGATTTGATACTAATGGAAATCATTTGCCAAATCATGCGGGAATACCAGATCAAACATATGATACATTACCGATGGCCAATGAAAGTTCATACACCTCATCATTATGGATATCAGCATTAGAAGCAGCAAAGGAAATTGCAAATATGAGAGGTGATACATCTAATGTTACTAAATATAGCACATGGATTACTGAGTCAAAAGAAGCATTTGAGGAGCTATTATGGACAGGGGAATATTATCGGTTCGATGCAAATGGTGGAAATATATCTGACTCTATTATGTCGGACCAATTAGCTGGACAATGGTATGCTTATCAATCAAATTTGGAACCAATAGCACCTATTGAAAATATTGAGTCAGCGCTGCAAAAAATTTATAATTTTAATGTTATGAAATTTGGTGGGGGAGTAATGGGAGCGGTTAATGTGATGCGTTCAGATGGAACTGTTGAAACAGCCTATGAACAATCAAAAGAGGTTTGGACAGGCACGACATATGGGCTAGCAGCAACAATGTACCATGCAGGATTGATTGATGAAGCATTTGCTACTGCATTTGGAGTGTATAATGTGACTTATAATATGGGATATTGGTTTAGAACTCCTGAGGCATATTTGGAAAATGGTGATTTTCGTGCAAGTATGTATATGAGACCTTTATCAATTTGGGGGTTAGAATTAGCAATATCAAATTCTAATTAATGAACACTAATTATAATATTTTGATAAATTATCCGATTGCGCCTTCCATTTCTAATTCAATTAATCGATTGAGTTCAACTGCATATTCCATAGGTAATTCTTTTGTGAATTCATCGAAGAATCCCATTACAACCAATGCTAATGCTTCATTTTCAGGAATACCCCTACTCATGAGATAGAATAGAGTATCTGAATTTATTTTCCCTACTGTTGCTTCATGTGTTAATGTTGCATCATCTCTTGATATTTCATTATAAGGATAAGTATCATTTTTACTATCATCATCTATTAATAAAGCATCACAAATTATATTTGAAACTACTTCCTTTGCATGTGGTGCTACTTGAACTAGGCCTCGGTATGTTGTTTTACCATCAAATTTTGAGATTGATTTTGCTGTAATTTTACTTCGAGTTCTTGGTGCTAAGTGTATCATTTTTGCACCTGTATCTTGATGTTGGCTTTTACCAGCGTAAGCTACCGATAGAACTTCTCCTTTTGCTCCTTCACCTAATAAATAAACTGATGGATATTTCATAGTTAATTTAGATCCAATATTTCCATCGACCCATTCTACTAATGCATCTTTATATGCAAATGCCCTTTTTGTGACTAAATTGTAAACATTACCACTCCAATTTTGAATGGTAGTATATCTCAATCTTGAGCCCTCTAAAGCTATTAATTCAACTACAGCAGAATGTAATGAGTCTTCTGAGTATGATGGTGCAGTACAACCTTCGATATAATGCACATCAGAGCCTGGCATAGCAATAATTAAAGTTCGTTCAAATTGACCCACATTTTTTGAGTTAATTCTAAAATAAGCTTGAAGTGGGATATCTACTTTAACTCCTTCTGGTACAATTATGAAGGAACCTCCTGACCAAACTGCAGAATTGAGAGCTGCGAATTTATTGTCTTCTGGGGGGATGACTGTAGAAAAGTACTTTTTAAATAAATCTGGATATTTTTTTAATCCTTCATCAGTATCAAGAAATATGACACCTTGTTCTTCTAGATCTTCCCTTAATTTATGGTATACAGTTTCACTATCATATTGAGCACCTACTCCTGCTAAAAATTTACGTTCTGCTTCAGGAATACCTAATTTATCAAATGTATCTTTTATGTCTTGGGGGACATCATCCCAGCTTTTTTCGGCTTTATCTGAGTAACGGACATAATATCTGATTTTTTGAAAATCTAAATCATTCACAATTTCGTCTGCCCAGTTAGGGGTAGGCATATCAAAGAATAATTTCAATGATTTGAGTCTAAAGTTTAACATCCATTCAGGCTCATTTTTCAATGAAGAGATCTCTCTGACTACTTTTTCACTTAACCCGTAATCTGTTTGAGCTCGAATATTATCTTCAGAGTCTGCCCATCCAGCTTTATAATCTATATCAATATCTGATTTTTGAATTTCTTGTGACATATCTTATCTACCCTATGTTGTCATCTATATTAAACCATAAGTTAATTCACATTATCAAATGAAGGTCTTTCAATAATTTGATCTAATTTTAATAATTTTTATGCATAAAAAGTAAATATAGAATAATAATAATTGTATGAATTATAGAATTTCGGAAGTATGTTTATTAGTATTGGTTGAGACATATCTATATATGAGTTTACGTGATATTCATAAATATAAATTATTTAGCCCTATTTTTAGGAAAGCTAAATTTAAAGACATTTATGATATTGTAAATCTCATAGTAAATACTGATAATTATTTGGTTAATTCAATTTTTGGTGGAAATAAAAGTTTAGCAATGGAGATTTTAATGAAGCAGTATCATAAATCAATTGAAGGAATATTTATTTTAACTGAAAAAGATAAATTAGTGGGAGTCACTAAATTACAATTTCCTGATATTCCAAATAATAATAAAACGAATATTTATGACTTGATTAAATCAATGGGTTTTTTCAAAGGGATAAAATGTGGATTTAAATTGTCTCAATTAGATGAAATTAAGTTGAAAGGTAATGAGGGGTTTATAGAATATTTATATGTAGATATTGAATGGAGATTATTTAATGCAGAGGAATTATTATTTGATTCAATTATTCAAGAAGCAATGAGACATAATGTGGATTATATAACAACAAAAATAGAGTCTGTTAATTACAAGAGTTTGAAAATTTTCAAAAATGCAGGGTTTAAATCGAGCAGAAATAAATTTTTCAATCCGCAAATAATTTTTAAAAGAAATAAAAATTGTGTAATGAGATACCATATACATAATTCAGATATATTTGAAAATTCAAAATTACATTTAAGTCAAAAAATAGAACATATGAAGGAAATATGGTTGGAGAAGAAAAGAGAAATAATATCTGCAATAAAAATTTCATTATTATTATCATCAATCCCTTTAGTTGCAGGGGTATTAGCATTTATGCGAGGATATCAGTTAGCCGTGATATTTTGGATATTTATATTAAGTAGTCAATTCTTGGGAATACGCTTATATTTGTCTGGATATGTGATGGGTAGAATAAGTTTGACAACAGCAATGATGTTAGAGGGGAGTAATTTAATTATGAGACTACTAAATAGTGAAAGCTGGTTTGATAGAATTTGGTTATTACCAATTGGATTACTTGTGTTTTGGTTAATGTATGTATTTATGAAGAACCCGTACTATAATCATGATTTCATTTATGAAAAAAATAGTTTGAATGTAAAAAACATACGTAATTAGTTTGTAAATATGAATTCAACATTTTTTTAACAATTAAAATATAAGTGTATGTTGTATGTTTACATTATGAGTATACCTTATTATAATTCTAATAATTTTGAGTCACCTAATTATTTAACGGATGAAGATGTCATAAGACAAAAAACTTTGAATTTAATATTCAATGGTTTATTATTTACTGCAGTAATTTGTTTTATGATTATATTGTTTCCAATAAATCCAATATATTATGGGTTAGCTGTTGCAGTTGAGTTTATAGTAATAATTATGAGATTTTTTGTAAGATCTGAGGAAAATTTAGAAAAATTATATTATGTATTTGTTGTGGCAACATCGGTGACATTAGGATTTTTATTCAGTGTTGTACTGTCAATTGAAGGAGGTTTTGAAATATTAACTTCTACTTTATCAACGACTGGATTGATAGTAGGAGGAATATACTATTTTACTTATGTAAACAAACCTGATGTTCAATATATGAGAAAATATCTTTTCCTGGGATTATTATTAATTTTAATTTTATCAATTTATACTGCATTCGTTGCTGTTTCGGATATTTTTATATTATTTTTATCGATTGCAGGGGCATGTCTATTTGCATTTTATCTATTTTATGATTTAGGAAGATTGATGAAAGGTAATTTTGGTAGTCCTGCGATATTAGCATGGAATATTTATTGGGACATAGTTCTACTGCTCAAATATATAGTCAGAATATTTTTAGTAAATAATTCAAGAAGCAGATAAAAATATATTATATTGTCAAATAATAGTACCACTAATGATGGTACCTCAATATATTTAAATATGTTCAAAACCATATGGTGACATATGGGCCACGAATTGTGGTAAATGGGTGAAGATTATTGAGAGAGAGATGTGTCGATTGTGGATCAAAAAGATTAATGAAGAGTATATCAGACTGGGTTTGTGGTGATTGTGGTCTAGTTATAGATAAAATTATCGTGAATACTAAAGGATATAATGACCATAATTATAATTCATATGAAAACATTAGAGCGGGTAGTATAGTTAGTAATTTAAAAGCAGATTATGGATTAATAACAGAGATAGATAGCTCAAATAGAGATGCTAATGGTTATCAAATAAATAATGTAATGGCATATAGGATGAAGAGATTAAGATGGATAAATCAAACATCATCAAGTAGTGAAATTAGAAATTTAAAAATCGCAATAAGAGAATTAAAAAGGTTAGGTGCTTTATTAAAACTCCCAAATGAAGTATTGTCTACTGCATCTCGTTATTACAGAAAGGCATTAAATGCAGATTTAATAAGAGGGAGATCAATAAATTCCATGATAGCTGCGGCTTTGTATTTAGCATCGAGAAAACATAATTTTGCGATTATTTTGGTGGATTTAGAAGAGGCATCTGCAGAGGGAAAAAAAGTTATTGCGAGATGTATGAGATTATATATGACTGAATTAAATATTAAACCAAAAATAACAAAAGCTAATGAAATGATTTCGAGATTAGCTAGTAAATTGGAATTGACCTCTAATACTGAGATGGAGGCAAGAAATATTTTAAGAAAAGTTAGAGATTTAAAGTTAGATATGGGTAAATCACCAATGTCTATTGCGGCGGCAGTAATTTATTTAGCGACAATGCATACGGGAGAGAGAAGAACACAACAAATGGTAACTGATGCAGCATTAATAACCCCCGTTACACTTAGAAAAAGGTTTAGAGAAATATCAGGCATATTGAATTTTGAGGTTGATGTACGAAGAGGTGCAGCATCCACCCCTGTATTTTTTAATCCTCCAAAATTTATTGGGAAAAAGTAAAATTTATTATGAAAATCGAACAATTACATCTCTACATGATATACAATATATTTCATAGAATTTGTGATAACCTTGATTAATTTGGTAAATTTTTAAATTTTCATTTATTTTTAATTCATCATGCAGATGTAAATTTATTTCATCGTATTCATTAATTATCTCATTAATTTTAATCTTAGAATTATTTTTTAGGAAATCACTGATTTCATTGGGAGTATAAGCACTCATTTCTATCTATTAACCGAATTTTTTTAGATATTATTAATGCTCCTATTATGATCATATAGCAGTTTAAATTAAATTTCAATGGATTTATTTGCAGTATATCGATATATTAATTCTACTTTTGGAATTATGGATGTAAAATCTAAATTGTTTAAATCGATTTCGAACCAATTTGAATACGGTGAAAACATAATATTTGTATCAATGGGGTTATAATCTAAAAATATAGTTTTGTATTTTAATGATGGAATATTTGGAAGTAATATTTTCGATTTTGAGATAGCACAAAATACATGATAGGAGAGAGAATTATTTATTGATAAAACAGCATAATCTTCTTGTTGTTTGTTTACTGTTTTTGGCCAATTACTGAGTATTTTTAATAATTGTAATCGAATGTGTTCTACTGAATTAAATGCCATTTTACAAATTTATTCATGTACTAAATTATTTATTGATATCTTTTGAGATTTAATTTAAATTCGAAATTTTATTCAATAAATTGATTATAACATGTTTTGCTCCGACTAAGTTTTCTATTCTTAATCGTTCGTTTTGACTATGTGCGCCATCAGAACTTTGACCTACTGGCAGTCCTATTGCGGGCGCATTAAATGTTTTTTCCATAAAAGGAATAATTGGAATTGACCCACCTGACCTCACATAATTAGGTTCTTTGCCCCAATAATTTTCAATTGCAGATTTTGCAGAGTCAAATAGAAAGTTATTAACATCTCCATACCACCACTCACCTAATCCAATTGGCTCTACTGATACTGAATTTGGAGTATTCATATTTTCAACTATTTTATTCACATATGCAATAAATATTTCTGATATAGTTTTTGGATCTTGATTTGGAACTAATCTCATAGACACTTTACCAGTCACTGATGCAGGAACTACTGTTTTTGATCCTGAACCACTAAATGCACCTTGAATCCCATGAATACTTAGAGAGGGATTACGCCACATATTCATTAACGTAGTTTTTGAATTTTGTTGGAATAAAGAATTACGACCTAAATAACTAACATAATCATTAATATTAAAATCAATTTCATCATAAAGCTCATTTTCGGCATCACTTAGTGGTAAAACATCATCATAGAAACCATCAATCTGGACATTACCATCTGAGTCTATTAGTTTTGATAGGATAAAAATTAAATCTGACATGGGTTCTCTGATAGTTCCTCCAACTAATCCACTATGTTGATCTTTATTTGGTCCAGATACGTTTATCGCCATATAGGTTAATCCTCTGAGACCGTAATCTAATGATGGTCGATGATCTGTGAACCATGATGTATCCAATATAAGAATACCATCAATATCAGAAAAAAATGATTTATTTTTGTATACTGTTTTTTCAAAACCATGTGATGAACTTTCTTCCTCTCCTTCATATAATATTGCGATATTTACGGGTATGTCACTGGTTGTTTCAAGTAACTCCTTCATAGCAAAATAAGTAGCGGTGATAGGACCTTTATCATCAGAAGCACCACGAGCATAAACATAACCATCTGATTTTTCTATAAGATCAAATGGTTCAGTATCCCATCCGTCTTGTATTGATGCAGGTTGGACATCATAATGAGAATAAAACATTATGGTTTTTTTATTAGGGTCATCCCCAAATTTACCAAATATCAGAGGATTTTTTCCCTCAATTTGATTATCAATTAATTCCATCTTAAATCCTAAATTAGTGTAAGAGTCGATAATAAAATTAGCCAAATTTTTACTATCTTGTGAATTATTTGGGTTCGAACTTATTGAAGGATAAGATATTAATGTTGATAAAAAATTAATCATTTCATTTGACATAACTACTATAAATGAAAGAAAAATATAACCTTATTGAAATTATTAATATTTTTGATAATTTTGATTAAAATTTTATTCATAGAAATTGAGATATAAAATTATCCCATTTTTCAGATGTAATATGATATTTTTGTAATATTAATTTTAATTCTGCAGGGACCTCTATTGGTTTAAATGATTTAGCATCTACAGAAACTCGGTTTAAATAACCGTATGATATTAATTTATAATTACCATCAATATCAGTATAAATAGCATGGTTAGATCTAAATGAGCGAGATCCTATATAAGTGATAGCGGTTGAAATTATGAATTTCTGATTAACAGCTAATGGATATTTAAAATTAGTATTTTGCTCAACAATTGGTATTAGGTAAATTTCTTTCCTATCTTTCCATGAGTAATTTTGTTGTTGTGACATCAAAATGAAGGCTTCATCGAAATACATTGAATGATTTGCAAAATAAACTATGTCAGCAGGATCACCATCTGAAAATCTTGAAAATGATGATGATGTGAAAATATCTGAAGGAGGTGTTTTTACCATAATAGGATTATAGAATGTAATTTATTTAATATTATTTATATGAGTTATATTTTTTTATTTTATGCGAAATTTTCGATATATTCTAAAGATTGATGTCGATAATAGGTATCATATAAATCTGCATAATGACCTTTTTTAGTTAATAGATCTTCATGTGTACCTTCTTCCAGTATTTTTCCATCCGAAAGAACAATAATACGGTCAGCATTTTTAATTGTAGACAATCGATGGGCAATTACTATGGAAGTTCTTCCCTCAAGAATTTTGTTTGTTGCTTTTTGAACTAATAAGTCACTAAATGGATCTAATGATGCTGTGGCTTCATCCATAATTAGAATTGCAGGATCTCGCAAAAGTATTCTTGCAAAGGCGATCAATTGACGTTGTCCCATACTTAATGATTGACCTCTTTCGCCCACTCGGGTATCCAATCCATTTGGTAATTGTTCAATCCAGCTTAAAGCTTGAACATCTTTTAGTACAAGATTTAATTTATCTTCAATATTATCAGTTTTAGGAATTCCATAAAGAAGATTTTCTCGAATTGTAGCATTCCACAAAAATACATCTTGGGAAATTATGGATAATTGTTTTCGATAATTTATTAGATCCAATGAGCGAATATTTTGATTATCTATTGAAATTTTACCATCTTGAAATTCATAATATCTTTGAATTAAATTTGCTATTGTAGACTTCCCAGCACCAGTATGTCCCACGATTGCTATTTTTTCACCACTATTTATTTTTAAGTTAAAATTTTCCAATACTAAATTTTCTTTTTCGTAACCAAAAGTAACATTTTCAAAATTTATCATTCCTTTGGGTTTTTCTAAAATTTTATCATCATATTGAATTACTTCATTTTCTGCATCAATGAGAGAGAATACTCTTTCTGATGCAGCTAAACCTTGTTGAAATTGTGCCCAAAATGAAGCAATGGAAATTAATGGAAAGAAAAATAAGTTCAATCCTTGTAAAAATAAAAACCATTGACCGATTGTTAATTCTTGACCCGGAAACCTTGAAATGATATTTGAAAGAAAATTATTACTATCTAGAATAGAGAGACCTCCATAATATACAATCATTGCAGTCCCAAGTCCTGTCAACATAGATAGTATGGGAAATATAGAATTGAAGACCAATCCTCTTTTAATATTGATATCATAGCTTTTCAAATTTAATTTATCAAATTCATCATAGAGTACCTCTTCAGCTCTAAAACTTTTAGCAATATAAATCCCTGATGTGGTCTCTTGAATTAAGGCATTTACTTTGGCTAAAATTCGTTGTGAACCTAATGAAACATTTCTTGCGATTTTTCTAAAGGCCAATGCGACTAATATGACAGTAGGAGCAAAAATCAATAACACAATAGTCAATTTTACAGAGATATCAATTAATATTGAAACTACAAAAAAGACTAATATTATTTGACCTAATAAGTTGACAGTTAATGATATAACTTGACCAAATGAATTTGTATCATTTACAACACGTGAAGCTAATCTACCAGTAGGTTCTTTATCAAAAAAAGACATGTCTCTATCTAAAAGTGAATTAAATGCGGTATTTCTTAAATCAACAACTGCGTTTTGAACGGTCCTAGCAGTCAAAATTTGGGTAATTGCATTCATTGTAAAATTCAAAATTGTAAAAACTAAAATTATTAATAAAAGGAGATTTATAGTGGAAAAATTGATACCGTTATTTAGAGTATCTAAAGTATTTGAAATGAACAAAGGTACTAAAGCTCCAGCGATGGATGAGAGACCTATTGCAGAACCTATAATTAAAATGGATAGTTTATACGGAGTGAAATATCTAAATATTCTTCTCAATAAGGTGATATCAGAATATTGTCGGTCATAATCAGATTGACCTAATCCAGCCATTACAAACCCCATTCAAGCAACCTCCTTTATGTTAAGTGAGTCGAAACCATCATATGCACTAAATATTTCTCGATAACGAGTAGAATTTTTTATTAAATAATTATGATCACCAATATCTAATATCTCACCATCATCTAGTAAAATTATTTTATCTGCATGCCTGATTTGAGCAATTCTATGAGTTATAAGAAAACTGACCTGATGTTTTAATACATCTTTAATAGCTTTGTTAATTTCATCCTCAGTTTTACTATCTATCGCAGATGAAGCATCATCTAAAATTAGTATTTTAGGTTTTTTTATCATAGCTCGAGCAATAGCAATTCGTTGTTTTTGACCCCCAGATAATTTTGTTCCTCGCTCACCTATTTTTGAGTCATAACCATCTGTAGTATTCATAATAAAATCATGTGCATTGGCTAATTTTGCTGCATTTTCAATATCAGAAATTGTGGCATTGGGGTTACCTAATAAAATATTTTCTTTAATGGTTTTAGAAAATAAAAATATATCTTGTTCTACAATTGCCATTTGAGATCTTAGAGCTTCAATTGACCAATTTTTGAGATCTATGCCATCAATACTAATTTTTCCATCGATTGGATCATAAAGACGAGAAAGTAATTTAGTGATTGTTGATTTACCTGATCCAGTTATACCAACTAAAGCAATTGTTTCACCTGGTGAAACTTTGAAATTTATATTTTTTAATATCAAAGATGATGATCCATAACCAAAGGATATATTTTTGAATTCAATATCACCTTTTATAGTTTCTTTATATCCATCTGGATTAAGATCAATGTTGCTTTCTCCTTTTAATAGTTCTAATATACGGCCTGCTGCGGTTATTCCTAATGTAAGAACTGTTATTGCAAAAATATTTATGAAGGTTGGAAATCGTAATAATTGAAATAAAAGAATAAAAGAAATTAACTCACCTATATTAATTATTAAAAGATCTAATAAGATGATTGAATGAAGAATACCAGCAATAGTAAAAATACCTAAAATCAAAGTTGGCCAATATTTTGCTTGAATTTCTCCAAGGTTAACTTGAGCATCTTTGAATTCATTGATATTTTTTTGAAATATTTTACGTTCTTCCTCCTCTTCTGATGCAGCACGTACTACATACATACCAGAAATTGTTTCATTTAATCTTGATTGGGTTTTTGATGCAGCAATTCTTGTTTTCATGGTCACAGGCGCTTGCTTATCTCTATATTTTTTTAGAACTGTAATGAAAACAATTACATATATAATTGGGATTATAATTAATTGTGGATTTATTAAATACATAAAAGTAACAGGAACAATTATACCTACAATAGATCTAAAAACTAAATTGAAACCAGGAGATAACATGAAATTTAATTGTCGGACATCACCAGTTGCTCTTGTCATCAAATCACCTATTCGTTGTTTATCATGAAAAGTTAGACTTTTTCCTAATAATGAACTTAAAAGCTCATCTCTGGAGTCTCTTTCTAATCGTTGCGAAATAAATTCATTAGACCAAGATTGTATGAGTTGAATAAGGCCTGCACCGATCCCAAATAATAACACTTGAATTGATAGAGATGATAATGTGGATATAGTCAGTATACCTTGATTAAAATACAAAAAAGCTTCCCCTATAAGATTTGGAATGGATGAGGAAAATATAGAATTGACAATTGTTAAAGTGATGGTTAATATAAATAGATACCAATTTCGTTTGATATGACTAAAAATCCATTTAATTGATGTTGATTTATTTGTTTGGTAATTCTTTTTAGAAATAAATTCACTTTTTTGGGCAATTGCCATTATTGAAAATTATAAAGTCACTTATAATTAGTTATGATAGTCTTAAGGATACAGACAAAATTTTACAAATAATTATAATTATAATCTAAAATTATGAACTACAGTTTATTTGTATCATATTCTTTGATTCTTAAATTGGGGATTTTAGTTAAATCAATTTCTAGACCTGCTGAGGGGACTTCTATGCCGAAATTATTGAGTATTGATGGATTTATTTCACCTATCTTTCCTATTGGTATATCATTAATTTTTATTAGGGCTCTACGACCTGAGATGAACATTTTATCATCTGTATCTTCCAATAGATAATCCAGATTTTGAAGTCTCATGAAACCATCTAATACACTTAAAATTGTTTCAAAAGTTTCATTGCTACCTGTTAAAAGTACTGCTGCATGTGTTTTAGTGAGGAGATTTTTTTGAATGTTTTTTACTACTTCTCCTATTTCAAAAATTTTATGGGGATATTCAATGTGAGTATTTTTTGATTCAAATGAAAGTAGTATTGGTAACAATTGAGATCGAATTACACTAAAAGTTGAGGTTATTGGATTTTTTATTTCCACTATATCTTTAGTAGAATTATTCATGGGTTTGTCAATTTTATTGGATAAGATAATCGGATCTGTTAGAATATAATTCATTACTTCTATGAGTTGCATTCCAATGAAAATTTCTCTCAACATGTTTTCATCCTCTGATGACGGTGAAATTTTACCTGAGGTTACTACTTTTGGGATAGTAGGGATTAAGGTGTTATAATCAGATGCCATGGCAATATCTTCTGAAATATCAACCCAATGGTGAATATCTTTTCTCCAGGGTGCATATTTAATTAATAATTCATCTTCAATTTTGACAACGTTATGACGACGTCGTTCTAAAAATGTTATTATTTGATCATTTGTGAAAGTCGTTCCTAAATATGAGTTGATTATTTTTGGATTTATTTTTATTTCTTTAGGAGTGTTTTGTGGAGTTATTTCTATGTTTGATTGGTAGATGATTTCTACACTTTCTATAGCGCCTCCTCGATCTCTCAAGGCTTGAGTTACACAATCAAGGGCAATAAGTACAGTTTCTTTATCAGTCCCTGTAGTCTCAATGAGTACATCTTTGGATTCTGTGGTTACTCGTCCTACATCATGACTATTTATTATTGGAGGAAGTGAAAGAACTCGTTCTTCAGAATCAACTAAAATTGGTACTTTTTTTGATTTTGATAAGATATGTCCAAATTCGATACCTTTTGGATGATTTGAAAATATATCTTTTATTGACATATTATTTTCAAAATTTAATGGTGTAAATTCAAAATCCCGATCAACCATCTTGTAATGAATAGGAGAAGAAATCATGTTAATATTATAGATGCCTATTGATGATCTTTTTCGTTTTCGTCCATAAGAATAGTCTAATTTGTCTTGAATTTGGATCATTTGTTTAATTAAAAAGTCATCGAATTTCAACCCTCTAACTATAGCAGCGGCAATATATGGCCTTACTTTCTCAGTTTCGGGGTCGACAATAATTTTATAATCGGAAGGTGAGGAGGATAAATCTGGTAAACCAAGTGTTCCATTATTACCTTTTACTAACCTTGCTAATCCTTCTGCGCTCCATAAATCAGGTCTATTTGATGTTTTTATATCAATGGATATTTTTGTGTGTCCATTTTCATCGGGACCATCAGGTTCAGAGTCGACTTCTGCGATTGCAAATGATATTAGATTATCAAGTTCATTAACAGTTAATAAATGATCTGACTCTATTAATTTAGAAAAATCTTCTATTGAAATATCTATGGTTGGCATTAAATATCTACCTCCATTCCTGAGGATACTTTTTCTGATCTTAACCAATCAAGGTCTTGTGAATATAAAGATCTAATATCTGAAATATTAAATTTGGTCATAAATAAACGTTCAACACCCAATCCCCACGCTAAAACTGGATGATCGATACCAAATGGTTTTGTAACTTCTGGTCGGAAAATTCCTGCGCCTCCAAATTCGATATAACCTAATTTTGGATGCTTTGCGGATAATTCAACTGATGGAGAGGTAAAAGGATAATAATCGGGACGAAAACGTACTTCCTCAGCGCCAGCAACTTCTATTGCAAAAGTTTTAAGGATACCTAATAGATCTCTAAATGTAATGTTTGGATCACATATGATCCCTTCTGTTTGATTAAATTCAATTGCATGTGTTGCATCTATTTGATCAGGGCGAAAACATCTTGCGATAGAAAAATATTTAGACGGGATTTTTAAATTGTAAAGAGTTCTTGCGGATATTGAGGTACCTTGTGGTCTCAATAATAATCTTGCTGCTTTTTTAGGATCCCATTTATAATTATGGCCAATAGAACCTGTTTGCCATCCATTTTCATGAGTTTGTTTTACATTTTCGATAAAATCTTTTTGTATCAGCTCACCATGGGTAGGATTTTTGATTAGCAAGATATCACTATCTTCTCGTGCAGAATGATCTTGATGCGCATAGAGAGCATCAAAGTTCCAAAATTCTTGTTCTATAATTGGACCTTTCATTTCATTGAAACCTAAACCTATTAATTTACGTTTTAGATGTTCGATAAACTGTCTATATGGTTGAAAACGACCAGGATATATTATTCGTGGTTTTGATTTTAATGAGTATGGTTTAATTGAATAATTATTCCATGATCGATCAGCGATCATTTTTGAGGTAAGTTTGGTTATTTCTTCTTTGACAATTATTTTTGCCAATTGTTTATCGTTTATTAGACTATTTACTTTTACTTCGTTGTGATCTATTTTTAGAATTAGAGCTCGCTCTATTAATTTTTTAATTATGATTGGATCACGGGGAGTATTATTTTTTGATATAGATTTGAGAGATTCAAATATTTCATCAATAGATTTGATGGCTGAAATATTTTCGTCAAAAGAAATTATTCCTTGATTAAATGATATTAAGTCTAATTTTTTCAAGATACCTATCCCTGCAGTTAAGTCTGATTTGGATAGTTTGGATAAATTTGATAAATCTGGAAAAGATAGTGGTTGATCAATTATTAATGAGAGTATAATTTTTTCAGGCAAACCATTTTTAATTATTTCAATACCTCTTTTTGTGAGTTCGTAGAATATGTTGTTAATTGAATTTTTTTCTATAAGACTATAATTTGATAAAGTTCCGACTGCAGCTTCAATTTTTCCTTGGTCTATTGGAATATGATCTTTTATATCTTTCACTAATATGGGACCTTTATTATGAATAATTTGTAATACATCAAATTGATCTGAACGTAAATGTGTAGTCATGATATTACCTCCGTTTTTGAAAAATTATTAAAATAATTCAATTTTTCGGATATAGATGGTAATATGTAGGTTATGTAAATTCCAAGGCATCATTACCTCAAATTTTATTCTAAATTAAAAGCTTTATAGGTGTCGATAAAAATTAAAATAATAATAAAATATTTGGCTATTTTTAGTTTAATGGGTGGATTTAATTTATAAATTTGATTTTGATTTTTTTTCCATTGTGAGTAGTATAAATAGTATATATATAAACACCTTTTTAAATTGATTTTTTAAAAAAATTATAATTATGTCTGGAAAGTTAAGTGCTTCAGCTCAAAAAAACTTAGATGATGGATTAGACTTTAGAATTGTGATACAAAATTGTGTCGCGTCAGTCAATTTGTTTACTACAATAAATTTAGTATCAATCTATCAACAACTAATAGACCATGATGTTTTACAAGTCAGTTTTAATCCCGAACAATTCCCTGGTTTGATCCTTAAGACTAAAGAACCAAAAATTAGTTCACTTGTTTTTTCCTCTGGTAAATTGGTAATAACTGGTGCTAAATCAACATCTATGGTTCACGATGCAGTATATTCAGTGATCGATATTTTAAGAGAAACTGGTACAAAAATCGAAGAGGAGCCTGAGATTATAGTCCAAAATATAGTTGCATCAGGTAATTTCAATAACAGAACCATAAATTTGGAATTAGCTTCAATGTGGCTTGAGTCTTCTATGTATGAACCTGAACAATTTCCTGGTTTAATTTATAGGTTACCCAATCCGAAGACGGTTTTATTACTATTTCAATCAGGCAATTTAGTTTGTACTGGAGCAAAAACTGAGGATCAAGTACATGAAGCGGTAAGACAAACCTATGATGATTTAGAAGAAATTGATGGGTTTGACACTTAAAATATAATATTATTATCAATCTTCATTATTTAGTGTAAAAATAAAATCATTGATATCCTTAAAATGTATAAATCGAGAAACCATTGCTGATTTGGGAAGATCACCAATACAAATGACTCGTTTGCCTTTTCCGAGTGCATATCCAGCTTCAATAAAACTTCCTCTGGGAGTAATATTTTTATCATTAATCAATATTAGCCAATCTGATTTTTCTATTGCCATTAGATCTATTTCCCCTATTAATTGGATTTTATCAATTTCTTTGAACTGTTTTGGACTCATTTGATGGTATTCGTTGTTTCCATTTTGAGTATACGATAACCACCATTTGAAAGTTATATTAAATCCATGCTTTTCTAATAGTGTGCAAAGTTCTTGTGCTTTATCTTTAATCTCCCCTGATGTTGCGATGTAAATATTTTTCATTATTTTTTCCTTTTTTTATCAAGTATTAATATTACTGAAATTATTAATTTAAAATGACAAAAATATTATTTTTATGTTTAATAGGGTCAATAGTTTTTGATTAGAAGATGATTGGTATTTCTTTGATTTCGACCTCTTATATTGTAAGAATACCTTGTATCATAATTTTGAATAATAATGGATCTATTGACATGATGAACATTTTTGTAGAGATCCATAATGAATGGAGATGAATTGATAATCATCAACCATTTTGCTTTACAGTTTTTCAGATAATTTGATAAACGGATGTGATCATTTTCATCGAAATTAAAATTGGAATAATTTTTAAAAACTAAATCATATGGTGGATCTAAAAATATGAAATCATTTTTAGTAGGTTTTAATTTTGTAAGAAAATCCAAAAAATCATTATTCATGAATTTAAAATTATGAATTACATTTTTTATTTTGTTAGATTGAAATTTATTTAATTTGTATTCAAGATTTTTAGTATTATAACTAATACCACCATATGGAATATTGAACTTTCCCTTGGAGTTATATCTAAACATGGAACCATAACACATTTCCCGGATGAAAAAGAAAGTAGCAGAATTAGGATAAACATTGAAATAATAATCTCTTAAGGTATGATAGAAGGTTGATTTTATGCATGAGAGGAAATGTTCTTCAAATGAATATTTTTTGAAAAAATCACTATTTTTGTTATAGAGAAATGCGATACGTTTAATTTTTTTTGGAGTGAACTTTAGTAACATTGAATGGTAATATTCACCATTTAGAAATTTAAATTTTGCAAGATGTGAATTTATAAGATTTTTATTTTTGGAAATTATATTTAGAAAAATATTTTCAATACTTTGTTTGGAATATGAATTAGGAGCTTCAAAAATTTTAAGATTAAATTCACTCAAAATATGTGTTGCTAAATAATCAATATGATACCAATCATGTATAATTTCTTCACACATTTTCAAAAAAATAGGATTTTGTGTTTTGATATCTAAATAAAATTGCATTAATAAAGGATCTATGTCATTTACAATAGCATTCGTAGGTTCTAATTGAAAACCGAGAGCACCACCTCCAAAGAATGGTTCTATGTAACGATCAAAAGAGGGAATATGCGAATTAATATAATTAATCTCTTTAGATTTTCCTCCTGGCCATTTTATCAAAGGTAACATAATATCACAAATCCGAAATATAATTTCCTAAAGAAATTAATGTGTGGATAATTAATTTTGAAGTAAAATTATAAATATCTGGTAAGCTCTGATTATGAGATTTCAGATTAGTTGCTATTTCAGATATTTCTTCTGGGATGTTATTATTATAATTTATCCCAATTCCAATTATTACCTTCGTTATCTTATTTTGTTTGGTCTCAGTTTCTACTAATAGACCACATAATTTTTTTGAGTTTATTAGTATATCATTGGGTGGCTTGATTTCAGAGTTTACATATTGTAGAAGAAATTCATTAATATGTTTAATAATGGGAGTTGATAGCTCTATAACATCTATGTTGCATAAAAATCCAATTGATAGCCATATACCACCTTTAGGAGAGTACCAAATATTATTTGAACGACCTCTTCCTTTAGTTTGTATTTCACTCAAAGCAATAATTTTGTTATTCAAACCTAAATAATTTTTAACATAATCATTAGTTGAGGTAATTATTTTAAATGATTTTAAGGTCCATTCATTTGGGTCAAATTTTGATTCTTGAAGATCTGAATGTAGGATCGGCAGGAATTGTAAAAAAGTCATATTATTCTATTTCCTCTAATTCCTCTAATTCTATGAGAATATTATGTGTATCTTTTGGATGGAAAAAAATTACTCTTTTACCTTTTGCACCTACAAAAGGATCACCCAATTTTCGTATACCTAAACTTGTTAATTGATCGATTAACTGCTGAAAATTTGATACACTTATGCATAAGTGGTGAAGACCTGCACTTTTATGTTGAAGAAATTTAGATATTGGTGATGAGTCATCCAATGGTTCAATAAATTCAATTTTTGTATGCCCTATATCAAGAAATGCGGCATTGATTTTTTGATTTTGTATTGACTTTTTTTCTGTTATTGAATTCCCAGATATTAATTCAAATAGTGATTTAACACGATCTATATCTTGTACTGCGATTGCGAGATGAGAAAATTCGGTGGTCATAATTATAATATGATTTTATTTATTTAGAATCTTTAGTTTAAATTGTAAATTTTTGTAATAAATTGGTATCAACTTAGGAATATTATTGAGAGAAATATAATGGTTAACCACATATTATGTTGTTTAAAATTTTTCTTTCCCGTTAAAATAGATGGTTTTTGATAAAAGGTCAATAAACTTTTCAAGAAAAGATAATTTATGGGAATTAATAATAAAAATATTATCCAATTATTTGTGATCCAAATAGCAACTATTGTAGAATAAATTATAGTAGATAGACCAAAAATAAAAGTCCAAAATGCAGTTTTTTCTATACCTATTACGACAGGTAACATTGGAATATTAGAATTTTTATAATCTTCATAGTTTTTAGTTGCCATGGACCAAGTATGAGATGGCGTCCAAATAAAAACAATACCTCCAAGTAACCAACCCTCTAAATTTACACCCAAAAATTCCATATTTGTGATAATTTGCCCTAAATCATATCTTGCTGCATACGCAGCCCAAACTGGTGAAGGAGATGATAAACCACCGGCAATAGCGCTCCATACTGAGTTTCTTTTAAGATATAAAGAATAAAAAGTAAGATAGAAGATATTGCCAAAAGCTAAATGGAAAAATGTATTGAAACCAAAATAGAAATAGCCTCCTAAAAACCCGATAATAGATAATAAGGATCCCAAGATAATTAAATTTAAAGTAGGCAATGCATTAGGGCCGGTTGTTGGTCGAGATGCGGTTCGAGTCATTTGAGAGTCTAAATCTTTGTCAATTACATTATTTATCGTCATTGCTCCTGCTGCAGATAGAACACCAAAGAGAGTGAAAGCCAATATATCTAAAAATTTAATATTATTCATTGAAGGAATAAGATATCCAATTACACCTGTTATTGTTAGAAGCAATAGAAGTCGAGGTTTCATTTGAATTAGATATCTATTCATATAATCTTTATTATATGCCTATTAAATTGACTATTGGTTAGGTAATTTAATATTTTTAGTAAATTTAAAAATATCTTTAAGCTGTTCGTATTAGATTTAATTTTATGATATTTGAAAAAAATCGAAACGATAATTTTAATATTTTATTTTTATTGATGATATGGTTATACTTGAAAATTAAATATAATAGAGGTTTAATCATTGAGTCTAATAAAGGAGAAAAAATTTTTTTAGATCCAGAATTATCTTCAACTCCGATAAAAAATCCAACTTTAGTTACTCATGCTCATTCGGATCATACTGCAGCCGTTTCTGGAGGTTCTACAACCTATTTGACAAAGATTACAAAAGATTTAATAGATCAATCTTCGAAAAGAAAAACTAAAAATTTTGAGTATGTTGAGTTAAATGAGAGCTTTGAAATAGGAAATTTTGAAGTCGAATATATAAATGCAGGTCACTTATTAGGAGCAGCACAAATTATTGTGAGGGAAGGGAATGAAACAATGCTATATACAGGTGATTTTTGTCCAGAGGATTTATACACAATAAATGGGGCTGATTTACCTATGGATGAAATAGATGCCTTATTTGTTGACTCAACTTATGGTGATGAGCTTATTCATTTTGATGATAGAGGATTGAGTAGGGAGAAATTATTTGTATGGATAATGAATGAATTGAAAAAAGGAAAAATACCAATGATAAATGTAGGAAATTTGGGTGGGGCTCAAGAATTGATTTCATATATGAATAAATTAGCGCCTAATCTACCCATATTTGTATTGGATAAAATTTCTAAAATTAATCAGGTTTTCCAAAAATATGGAGTGAAATTAAATTATTCTACTTTTAATGAAAATTTCAATTTTGATAATAAAAAATGCATCATTATTGTTCCAAGAGGGTTTAAAGATGTAAATAGAATTATTAAAACAATGAAAATTAGTAAAAATAAAATTATCAGATGTATCATAACAGGTCAATCTGCTAAATATAGATTTAGTTCATTTGATTTTACATCAACACTTTCCACACATGCAAATTTTGATGAATTAATTAGTTTTATATCCGAGATTAAACCTAAATATATTGGAACTATGTTTGGTTATCATGAAAAATTTGCAAGAAATTTAAAAAATGATTTTAACTTAAATGCGGTTAGTTGTACTAATATGGAATATATTGACTTAAAAAACAATAAGATGCGATTTAAAGAAATAGGTAATCAATATAATTTAGAGAAATATTTGGATTAATTATAAATTAATTTTTATAAATATCTATAACTTTGTTTAACAAGTGCATTGCATCATCTTTATTTCTTTGAAATAGATTTCTACCCATTATGGACCCATGTCCACCACCATTTTTTATTGATTTGACATCTTCTATTACATCATCTATACTTTTAGAAACGCCTCCAGAAAAGATTGTGATCCGTTTACCATTAAATGCAGAAGCCATAATATGTTGAATTCTGTCTGTAAGTGTATCTTTTGGAATATTTTCATATGAAGGTTTAGATACTTCAAGACCAATATTTTTAGTGGGAGGTTTAACTTTAATAATATCTGCTCCCATTTGAGCAGCAATATGTGTTCCATATGCAATAACGTCTAAAGCAGTTTCATTTTCTTTTGCAATATTCTCTCCTCTTGCATATGACCAAACTATTGCAGCAAGACCAACATCATGGGCATCTCTTATTGCTTCTTTTAATTGCCAAAAATTTTCGTTCGTCATTGATGTACCAGGATAAATAGTGAACCCCACACCGTGGCATCCCAATTCTAAAGCATCTTGTATACTTGAGGTCATTGATGATAATGGGTTCTTAGTAGAGTATAAGCTATTGTTATTATTTATTTTAAGTATAAGTGGAATGTCACCTGGATATTCATTTGCGGCAGTTTCGATAAATCCAAGAGGTGCAGCATATGCATTACAGCCTCCTTCAATGGCAAATTCAACATGATAAAGAGGATCATAACCGAGCGTATTTTTTGAAAAACTACGACCTGGTCCATGTTCAAATCCTTGATCAACCGGAAAGATGACTAATTTACCGGTATTTGCTAATTTCCCAAATTTCAACATATTTTTTAACTTAGATCTTACACCTGGATTTCTATGTGTATAATTATTTTTTATGAAGTCGTTGACATTATTCATTATTATTTTATAATTCTTTATGTTTAAAATGTTATCTTTTTTTTCGAATTTTAAACTACCATTAAATATAACATATTTTCATATGTATTAGTGAGATCTAAAATTGATGTTGAATTTTATTCAGGACCTTATTTATTATCAGGGCAATTGGATATACCGAATACAAAGAATGAAAAACATAAAACTGTATTTTTAATCCCTGGAGCACCGAAACATGACAGGTATGGAAATGTGAAAGGATATAGTGGTTATAATAATTATTTTGAACCAATTGTCAAATTAATGATGGAATTAAATTTCGCAGTATTTAGGTGGGATAAAGGCGGAAGTGGAAAATCCTCTTCTGGATTATCTTTTGAGTCGGATATTTTAAGTGCATACAAAAAATTGTTAAGTTTAAAGGAAATAGACAAATCTAATATAATAATTTTAGCGATAGGAGCAGGATCAGGATATGTTTATAGAAATTGGTTTGAGTTGAACAGGTTGAACAAAATTGATAAACTAATTCTTTTGGCAACTGGGATAAATTATAAAAAAATTCAAGATTTAAATGTGCCAATATATTTAATTTGCAAACTTGAAAATATTTTACGATCTAAAAATGCTTTATTTGATTACAGCAATGAGAAAGGTATACCTACGTTTTATCATGGGGCAGAAGAAGTAAATGAACAACTACTATCATCTGCAACCGGGGTGATAAATATGATTAATGACAATGATTTAGAATGGAGTCATGAGGTATTATTTAAATTGAAAAATTGGTTTTCTTGAAAAGTTAATTTATGGAGAATTAGTTAAATATTTTCTATTAATGCCAATAAATGAAAAAGCTAATATTGTATAGAATATGTAAACACCTACTACATATGACCATGTCATCAACCACCCTCCAGGATTACTCGGATCTAAAAAACCATATAAATAACCATATTCCAAACCAAGATATCCATTTAATATGGCCGAAATCGCATATAAAGTGGGATAAATACTCCATATATAGTAGTAATTCCATTCATATCTTTTCTTCTCAGTATATAGCCAATCTATTATCATTACGATAGGTGTAAAATAATGTTGGACAATATTAGTGATGCCATCAAATCCTGAGTAGCTATCTCCTGAACTTAATAATACCCAATATGCTAACCAGACCAATGTGATGTAAACAATAAATGAACCATATAATTTACCATACAATTTATCTATTTTTTCTTTATTCTCTCGCCATATGAACCATAAAAGAAGCCAGATTATTATCATGTAATTTGCTTGGACAGTTAAAAATTTATTTCGGGCCAAGCATGTGATACTAAAATCACGAGCAATACAAGAGTTGATTTGTTGTCTTAATTGAATTATTACATTTAAAATAATTAAGAATAATCGCCAATATTTTTGAAAGGTAGCGCCATACACTTTAGCAAGGTTATCATCATTGTTTAAAAAAAAATAGACGATTATATTAAATTTTAATTAAAAATTAGATTAAATATAATTACTGTCTAAATCTCTTTGGATTGGTTGAGTCATACAATGAGCACCTCCATGACCTTCTGTAAGTTCATCTAATTCAACTGAAATAACTTCTACTCCATGTTTTTCAAGACTTTTCTTAAAACCTTGAGAGGTTGGCTTACCACCGATCATTATATATTTTTTAGGACTAATTGTTAAACCGTTGCTCATCAAATCCTTTTGTTGTTTATCGTCTAAGGATATTTTCTTCATTTTTAATTTATTTTCTAATAGAGTTTTGAAGTCAGAAATTTCTTTGTTGAGTAAATAGTATCCATTGTCATTCCGCTCATAATATAAGATATCTATAGGATTGTCAAAGAATCTTTGGGACCCGATGTATAAATCTTCATCAATGATATTAAACCAAGTATCAATATGCATCTCTTCTTGAGTTTTGACTGGGGAAATGACTAAGACCACGTTACTATGACCTATAGAGTTAGTCTTCATAAGTTCATAGACTGAATTCAAATTAGTTCGATGACTTTCCACACCTATGATTATTGTGTCACCTGCGGGTACAACCTCGCCGCCCTCTATGGTGTCGACTTGTTGGTTGAATTTATCGATTGAGATGGAAATATTGGAATGAAGGTTTAGTTTATTAAACAATAATTCCATAATGTTAGCTTCTTGTTTTCTGACATTGAATTTTAAATTGGATAAGTGAAACCGTTTCTCCCCAGTTTGAAATATTGGATCCCGAGCATAGAGAAAATTACCTAACGGATTATTAATTGAAAATTGATTTATAATATCTTGATTATTGGCAGAAATACGTTTAATTGATGGTTTTGTCAATAGCAAATCTAATTGTTTATTATGAGAAATATAGCTATCTATCAATTTACTTTTTTGATCTTTAGTGAAACTTTCATCAAATGTTATGAAGGGAGCCAAATCTTCAGAGTTAATATATTTTGTCAAATCATGTGATGATATGACCTTTATGTTTTCAGAGGCTAATGTAGACGTAAATTCATCATGTTGATTTTGGGCCTTTTCTAAATCAAAAACATCATGAAATAAATTTGTATTATAATCTAAACTTGCAAGACTTGTTTCAATACCGGGTCTATGTGTATAAAGGGATCTTATTGGTGTCCATTCTGCTAAACCATCTCCCCATGGATCAAAACCAAGATCATTTTGATTATCTATAGTGATTTTAATTATGGGTTTGGTAGAGTAATTTATTTTTTCATTAGATTTCATGATAAATCATCAAAAGTTGAATATAATATATGGAAAATGTTTAACTATAAAGATCATATGAAACATTATGGAATTAATATTAATTTATTATTTCTTATATTATTTTTAGTGATCACTATGTTTGAAATAATAAAACTAAGAGAGAATAAATTTGAGGTGTATGATACTAAATTTAGAAAAATGAGAAAAGGAAACTTAATGAGGAAAAAAGTAGATATATTGGGAGTGATTGCTCTATTATTAAGTATCATTTATATCATTTATGCGAGTACTGATTTTTTAGATGGGTTAGTATTTTTTATTTTATTAATTATATCAGGACCACCCTTAATATTTTTAGACCGAAAATCTGTGAATAAAGCATTAAAAGATAATGTAGCATCCATCATCTTGGAATATGATAATAAGAAAAAATTAATTAATTTTAAAATTCGTATTTGGCGAGAAAATAAGTTTGAAGAATATATTGAGAAAGAGATACGTTATAACCAAGCAATTGGTTTCCAATTTGTTTGGTTTGACAATGGTAAAATCAATATCGAAATAATGGTTGATTTTGATTATGAGGGGACTCTAATATTTCAAACATTTGATTTCAATTTACTTGCTGATTTTCAAAAATTGATAGAAATTGCGATACCAAAAATGAATAAATTTAATTATAAATTAGAAGATGGTGATAATTGGGATAAAGAGAGTATAAATGATTTGTTAGCATTGAAAAATGAGACTAGAGTTCATTGGATAATAAAAGATTATTTTAGAATATAATTTAATTATTTGATTTTATACATCCAATTGTGTCTATCTTCGATCAGACCATATTGAATCCCGATTAGTTCATTGTAGATTTTCTTAGTAATTGGACCTATTTCGTTATTATTAATCGTATGAGTATGATTTTTATATTTAATTTGACCAACTGGTGCGATACTTGCTGCAGTACCCATGCCAAAAATTTCAGTTAAATTACCTAATTGTATTTCATCAACTATGGTATCGATCGATAAAGCTTCTTCTTTCAATGGGATGTTAAGATCTTTTGAAAGTTGAATTATTGATTTTCGAGTAATACCTTCCAATATACTACCTGATAAGGGAGGTGTATAGATGGTATCATTTAACACGAATGCAATATTCATTGAACCAACTTCTTCAACATATTTTCTCTCTTTTGCATCTAACCATAGAACCTGTGAAAAACCTTGAGATTTTGCAAGTTTGCTGGCCAATAGTGAACCTGCGTAATTACCTCCTGTTTTAGCGGAACCTGTTCCTCCTATTGATGCTCGCACATATTTATCTTCAACTAATATTTTTATTGGATTTAATCCTTCGGTAAAATAACTTCCTGATGGACTGAGAATCACATAATAATAGAAACTATCACTTGGATGGACACCTAATGCAGGTTCAGTAGCAATTATTGTAGGTCGTATGTATAAAGAGGTACCCACTTCATCAGGAACCCAATTTTTTTCTAAAGAGATTAGTTTAGTTATAGATTCAATAAAATATTCCTCTGAAATTGGAGGAATAACCATTCTTTTGCTGGATGAAATTAGCCGTTTTGCATTTTGATCAATTCTAAAAATTACAACATCTCCATTTTTTTGTTTAAATGCTTTTAATCCTTCAAAAATTTCTTGTCCATAATGAAAAACCGAAGTGGCCGGGCTTAATGAAAAATTTTCTAATTTTTTGATTATTCCTTCATCCCATTTGCCATTTTCATATTTTCGTAAAAACATTCGATCTGTGAAAAATTTACCAAAACCTAAATTATGTGGATTTGGTTTTTCTTTGAATTTATAGATGTCCTTTATTTCAAAATTAAATTCGCTAATTTTAAGACCTCCTTCATTAAACATTTGGCGGTATCAAAAAGGTTTATGGATAGTGTAATGGTTTGAAGATTATATAATTTTAGATTTAGATCTTCATCAGGATATCAACTTACCACAGCTTTCGCAATAATTTAAATTCGAAATTAACTTTTCTCCACAGCTTTCACAAAATTTAGTCGTATTTACATTATTAATCGAGTCAAGAGAGTTGTCTGATTTACCGTAATTATATACTGTTTCAATTTTAGTTTTATGACTGATCTTGTTTAACATTTGATTTAGTTTTTGAGGTAAAATTTTTCGAAAAATCATATAAAAATTAAGAAATATAATTGAAAAAAAAATTACTGATGTATTAAATCCAAATTCTTGATATATGAAATTAGTTAGAATAAGCACAAAAATTATTGAGGCAAAAAATAATGTGGTATAATTGTAATTTATAGAATTATTATTACCTTTTCTTTTTTGCATAATATAGATTAATATATTTAGTAAATAAAGGAGATGTATTGGGATTATTATGAATGATGAAAATAAAGTGCGTGGAGTATTATTAAAAATGAGAGAAGAAACTATAGATGAGATTAAAGATTATCAAGTTGTAATTGGGTTTTCTGGTTTTGGTAATGTAGGATATTTATCTTTAAGCCATTTTATTGAAAAATTAGATTTAGTCACAATTAGCATGTGGGGAGGTTCAAGTTGGTACTATAAAAATAACTTAGAGTCAATAATTACGGCGTATAAGCATGAAATGTCAAAAACAATATTTGTTTTACCAAGACTACCTATACATGTATCATCTATATCAATAAGATTTTGGGATCAATTAGTGATGGATATATTAAATTGGAATGCGAAGAAATACATCGTAATTGGAGGGTTGAGAGAGTTAAAAAGAGATGTTGTTTCAAAGCAGTGGGCGGAATATGCATTAAATCAATCTTGGAAAAAGAAATTTAAAGAAGTCCATACTTTTGGAGATAAACTTGCTATGATTGGTCCATTATCATCATTTTTGATGAAAGGTACTATCATGGACATCCCTGTGATGGGATTATTAGTATATTGCAATGATGAGGAGGATCCGGAGGCATCATTGATGGCAGTTAATGAACTCAATAGTATTTGTAAGTTGAAATTGAAAAAGACTAATGAATTGTTTAAATTTGATTATAGTTTTATTCCTGGTGGTGAAATATCGGAATTATATGAAGATGAAGAGTTGAAAGATAATGATGATGAAGAAATACCAGGCTATGATTTGTCTGATTTAACTTGATAAAAATTACGTTTTGGAGTTATAAATTATGAAAAATCGATATGTAGGAATATTTGGATTAATGGGTTCTGGAAAAAGCGTGGTTATTAATGAATTTATGTATCAAAATAAAGAAATTAAATTTTTAGATTTTGATGCCCCTCCTGTTCAAGCAAAATTTCGAGGTATGTCTTTATCGTTTGTAGACGATATATTTGCAATTGAGAAAAATAAAAACAAAATTAATTTTTTTGAATTAGATGCACCTACAATAAATCAATGGAAAGAGTTTATTCAAGTGTGTGAGGGGCTAATTTTAGTATATAATTTTGAAAAAGATGAATATTTTGAAGATCATCTAGTTTTTATAAACAATATACTCGAATATTCAAAAAAAGATGTTGTCATAGGCATAATAATCAATAATTGTGATAATTTGAATGAAGGAATATCTAAAATGAATATTTTTTTCAATAACCCAATGTTTGAGAACAGATTATACAAAATTATTAATTTAGAGACCGCAGAAACACAATATATCGATAAATTAGGTAAGAGAGTGTATATTGATACGACTATGTTGAAAAATTTATTTTATGGAATAATTGATGAAATTTTAGATAAATAGGAAAAATGTTTGACGATTCTAATTTGAATAAATTTGAAAGTTTTTATCTAACAAAGGAATTTTAAAAGATGACAATAACTTACATTTGTCTAAATATTTCATTAGTGAGTCTAATAATGAGACTTCAAGGTCTGTAAGTTAAAAAAACAGACAATTTAAAAATATTTGACAAAAAATACTGGAGCAAAGCTATTTTGGCTGAGATATCTATATTGTACATAGGAGTAAAACCTAGTCCAATTATGGCAGAACTAATGAGTTCAAAGAGATATTCAATAGATGTTATTGTGAATAATATTTTGGATTTTGAATTACCTCCTTTAGTTGAAAATGCAGCCCCTATTTGGCATCGGCACGAATTAAGTAATGTATTACTTCAAATGAATAAAGAAAAATTTGAGATATCATCATCCCTGAGTAATTTATTGAGAGAAAATGATATGTTTGGTTTATCTGATGACAAATTAGCGGTGACATCACATATTAATCAAATCGAATTAAATAGTAATAATTTACTAAAAACTTATGAGTTATTGAGAGATCAAGCGGAAATAAGTAATATTAACTTATACCCTCTACTTGATGAAATTACTCAAATTTATAGTTATAAAAATAAAAAATATGCGCCTCTTAGATATTATGATTTGAAAAAACAATTTTTGGAGAATGAACTCCCTGAGAAAATTGATGAGGAGAAATATAAAGATAAAGAATTTCATGTATCTTCAGATGAAGAATTGAAACATATGAAACTATCAAGTAATTCATTAAAATCAATGCAAGACTCAAATTTAGTAGTCATTGTGCCGACAGATAAAATCTCATTGGCTGTTTTATTATATTCAAAAGACCTAGTCAAACAAGTTAAAAGTGTAAAAACCCCTATGTTATTGATTTGGGGTTTTGATGAAGAGGATGAAATCGTTGATGAAGATTTATTTATTGCTAATGAATTAGGTTATGAGTTAAGCTTGAGTGATTTTGCCAAAGATTTAGCATTATTGACAGATTATGTATTATTGCCTAAATCTCTTAAGGATCAAATTCAGGAATTAAGAGATAATGATTGTCATGTATTGATAAGTGAATTTTTTGATGATAAAGGAAGTGTGTCGGATGAATTAGTTTCAACATTATTAAAAATGGCTAATATTGAGGATAGCGATAATGAAGAAGGTAATGCTGAAAAAACTGAAAAATTAGATATAAATGATGAGTCAGGAGCTAAAAATATAAATCAATTACTAGAATCACCAGAAGAGGCAGGCAATGAAAATTTTAAGGAAGATGTTTTGGGAGATTATTCTTCTAAAAAAGAAAACATTGAGAAAATAATTGAAGATATTAAAAAGCAAGAAAGTGGACTTATCGAGAATAATAATCAAATTAATTCAAATTTGAGTGATATAGATGAAAATTTGAGTGAATTTGAAGATCAACAGGTGTCATTTTATTCTTTAGAAGATGAGGAGTGGATTGACTCTGTGAAAAGATCTATTCATTTTGCGATGTTTAACGATGATAGTGATGCAATTAGTTGGCTGATGCAACAAATAAAAAATGATGATGATAAAAAAATTCAGATTGCTGAAGTAATAATTGAAACTTGGGAAAAAGCAAGTTCATCAAGAGAGAGAAAAAGAGGAGCAGAGATGGTATCTTTAATTTCCAATGGAAACAGAGATATTTATACAAAAATATTAAGGAAAAATTTTGTGTATAGCTTAAAAGAGAATATGGAAGATAGAAGAAGGTCTATAATACAATTAATAGAAGTGATGAAAAATATAGAAAGTGAATTCACTGAAGAATTAATAAGAGGTATTACTCTTGATTTGATTAGTTTGATGGATGATGGTATAAATGCAACAACTGAGAGAGCTAAAACTTCATTGATACAACTTATAATATATTCAAGAACTTTATCAAGAATTGCAATAAGAGAATTAATATTTATTCTGGAAAATAAATTTATCAATTCAGAGATTTGGAATATTCTATTAGCATTAGATGCTGGTATTGTAGCTATTGAGTTAATTACACTCCTTTCGGATGATAAAATTGTAGCAATTATTAAAGAAGCAAAACAATTAAAATATACTGGAACCTATTTTGATACTATAAATCAAGTGAGAGATGCTTGGAATGATGGAGATAAAGAAAAGATTTCAAAAATAATAGGATATGTTTTACCTGAGGAGACCTTGAGAAAATTCGAGAGAATTGACATTGCAAGAAAAATTTCAAAATTAAAAATGGTTCAATTAGCTACCTTGGCAGAGTCATCTGGTTTAAGTTATGAAAATATTGAGAGAATGATAACTGAATTGATAGTTAATGATGAGGTTAAGGGTGAGTTGAAGATTATTGAAGACAAAATGTATTTTGTAGCAGTTGAGGAAAATAAAAAAGATTGATATTCATAAGAGTATATTATAATAACAATGAATCATAAACCTAATTCAAAGAGTATATATATGAAAATTTTAAGTGTGTATATATCACATGAAGTATAGGTTTCGAATATTATTTGTGAATTTTATTTGTATTCTATTATTGTTCATGCCATCATCTGCTTTAACTAGTGTGAGCTGGGGGATTGATATTGGGGATTCTGCAGTTTACTGGATCGATGAGATAAGATCTACTGACACTGGAGAAGCGAACTTAGCAGTATTTTTAGGAGATCAAAATAGAACTATAAATTTTATATCAACTTCTAAAGATATTTCTTCAATGAATTATACTCTAGGTCTAAGAAATAGCTCTGAAATATTAGATCAACAACAGATTAGAATAGATGAAATCGATTTTCAAGGGAATAAAGTGATGGTTCCAAATGGTACATTACCAATAGTATTACCTATATCTGCAGGCAATCAAAATAATTATTTACAATATTTAGCCTCATCGACTGAATTAGGAGATGTATTTATTCAAGAATTAATATCAAATTTCAATATCTCTGAGTTTTCTACTGTTGAAGCGAGCGGGAATTATAGAACTGATCTATTTAATCTGTCCGCTGAAATTAAATTAGAAAACTTGGAGGATTTATTAGATTTGAATTTTTTTGGGATAAATATTAGTGACGGGTTACAAAATATAAACAATAATATAACGGTTTTAGATGTGTCAGCGACTATAAAATCAACATATAATTCTTCAGATGGGATGCTAATGAGATTTTTTGCAGGTGCAATCGTTAACAGAAGTATAGTCCTAGGAGAGAACATAAATTCAACCGAAATTTTAGAATATAATGCCACTATCATTCGACAATCTTATGATCCTTTGAAAGATGTGGTAAGTGAGATTAAAATTACATCATCAGAAATTATTTCAATAATAACAATTACTGAAGAGTCAAATTTCAATTGGTTTATCGGCTATGTAACTCTAATTTCATTTTATCAAATATGGAAAAAGAGAATGAAAATAAAAAAGAAAATGTGATATAAAGTGTTAGAATTGTCAAAGAAAAGAATACAATTAATTATTTTCTCTTTTCGAATAATATTAATTTTTTCTATATGGTTAATAAGTAGACTTTCATATGTATTTGATATTTCAACAGAGTTAAGATTAGATATTTTTGGATCAAGATCGTTAATTTTGGGGATAATTATCATTATTTTCAAAATTACTGTATTGGTTATAATAGAATTAATTTTGGGTTTGGAGATTAATGAAGAAAGTCAATTTAGTTTTAACCAAGCATTAAATGATAGAAATATTTCGAATAATTTTATATATGCAAATGGTGCTATGTTTTTTGCAGAGTTGTTATTAGTAATTAATTTAATGTTAGAATTAGCAAATTTGAGATCTATTAATTTTGTTCGAACTATTATGAGCTCTGGGAGTCTATTAGGTTTGATTATGAACCCAAGCGGATACATAATATTTTGGGGGGTTTTAATTATATATTCTATTTCCATATTTATGTATCTCATGTTGAATGATAAGGATGATAGTAAAAAATTAACAAGAAACATTCTATTATTATTGAGGTCTGTAATTCTTCCGATTTAATTAGAGGATTAAAATAAAAAATTAAATTTTAATATTTAGAAAATAGAGAGGGATGATTATATAAAATAATTTTTAATTAAAGATATTATATAATATTTATGAAGAGAAGTAAGTTAGGAACTTATCCTAAGTACAAAACACATTATACAAATGAAATTAGTGTTGAGAATGAAGGTGAAGTTGCAATTATTGCAGGATGGATAACTGTATTAAGAGACAAAGGAAAAATAATATTTATAAAAATAAGAGATGGTGAAGGTATTGCACAAATTGTATTAAAACAAGATGAGGTTTCAGAAGAATTATGGGGGCAAGCTAAAAAATTAACAATTGAGTCATCAATATCAGTAGCAGGGAAAATTGTTGCTGATGAAAGATCAATGACAGGAGCGGAATTAAAACCTGAAAAAATAACAATACATACCATTTCGAAACCATTACCAATCGATTTGTCAGCAAAAAAAACCGAGACTCTAATTGATACAATATTTGAGCATAGAGAATTATCAATTAGAAGACCAGAGGCAATTGCTGTCTTCAAAATTAAATCACAAATTGCTAAAGCAGTTAGGGAGTTTTATACATCAAATAATTTTTATGAGATATTTACACCTTATATTTTAGGAGCTTCTACTGAGGGTGGAGCGGAAATGTTTCCAGTAGATTACTTTGGAGAGAAAGGAGTGTTAGCGCAATCATGCCAATTTTATAAACAAGCCGCAATTCATTCACATGAAAAAGTATTTGGAATAATTCCATCATGGAGAGCCGAAAAGTCAAGAACCCCCAAACATGTGGTAGAATTTCACCAAATAGAAACTGAAATTGCGTTTGGTAATGATGAGACGATAATGGAGGTGCAAGAACAATTAATTCACCATGTGGTCAAATATGTTGTAGAAAATTGTGAAGGTGAATTGAAAGAATTAGGAAGAGAAGATCTGTTAGTACCTAGTTTACCCTTAAAAAGAATCCCATTTGAAGAGGCTAAAAAAATGGGCAGAGAATTAGTTGAGAAAAATGGAGGGATCGAACCTGAAGGTGATTTATCAACTCCTGCAGAAACACTATTATCAAAAACACATACTGAGCCTTTTTTCATAACTAATTTTCCCACTGAATTAAGAGGAATGTATTATGAGACTACTATTGAAAATGAAAAAATTACAAGATCTTTAGATTTGATTGCTCCGGAAGGAATTGGAGAATTGTCTAGTGGGGGAGTAAGAGTAAATGATGCAGATCGATTAATTAATAGAATTAAGGCTAAGAATATGGATCCTAAAGATTTTGATTGGTATGTAGGTATGTTCAGATATGGTGGAGTTCCACATGCTGGATTTGGTTTGGGACTTGAAAGACTAACCAGATGGATCACGGGAGTATTTCATATAAGAGAAGCGATAATGTTTCCAAGAACTCCTGATCTTTGGAAACCATGATTGAGTTTACTATATGATATTTAATTGGTTTGAAAAAATAACAAATTGTATAAATAGGAGATTTGAAAAAAAATAATAGGAGAGAAATAAAATGAGCGAGAATACAAAATTTTCATTTAAAGCAGAAACGAATAAAGTTTTAAAAATAATTACTCATAGTTTATATCAACAATCAGAGGTATTTTTGAGGGAATTAATTTCAAATGCATCTGATGCATTGAATAAAGCAAGGTTGAAAAAATTGACTTCAGATACAATTTTAGATCCAGATCTTGAATTAGAAATTAGAATTAGTATAGACAAAACGAATAAAACCTTAACCATTTCGGATAGTGGAATTGGTATGTCGAAAAAAGAATTAATGGAAAATTTAGGAACTATTGCAAAGTCAGGTACAGAGAATTTCTTAAAAGCATTAGAGGAAGGGGAAAATGATAGCTCTGAATTAATAGGGATGTTTGGTGTGGGATTTTATTCTGCGTTTCTCGTTTCAGATAAAGTTGAGGTAGTTACTAAAGGCATATCTACAAAATCAACAGGATGGAAATGGAGCTCTGACGGAGAGGATTCATTTAGCATAGAAACAATAGATAAAAATGAACGAGGTACCGAAATAATTCTTTACATAAAAGATGATGAAAGTGAATATTTAGAAGAATTTAGAATTAAACAATTAGTAAAACAATATTCCAATTATGTAGCGTTTCCAATTAAACTTATAAAAGAAGATGAGGAAGATGAAATATTAAATGAACAAAAAGCAATTTGGAGACAGAGTCCTGATGAGGTAACAGAAGAAGAATATGATGCATTCTATAGATATCTTGGACAATCAGGAACTCCTTTAGCAAAAATACATGTTAGGGTGGAGTCACCAATACAATTCTCAGCAATATTGTACATTCCTTCGTTTAAGCCTCAAAATTTTGGTATGACAAATGATAAATGGGGATTAACACTTTATAACAGAAAAGTTTTGATTAATGAATATAATAAAGATCTTTTGCCAGAATGGTCAAGATTCATTGTAGGAGTTGTTGATGGTGAAGATTTTCAATTAAATGTATCAAGAGAAGTATTACAATCCACAAGAGCTACTAGAACAATTGAAAAATATTTGACAAAACAAATCATAAAAAAATTAGAAGATATAGCAAATGAAACGGAAAAACTGATTGATGAGGATGAGAAGCCTGAAAGTTTTATTGATTATATGTTATTATGGAGAGAATTTGGGGCATTTATAAAAGAGGGGGTAGCTTCAGAAGCCAAGCATAAAGAAAGATTGATAGAGTTATTAAGATTTAATTCAACTGATGAAAATGGTAAAGATGGTTCTGTTAGTTTAGAGGATTATGTAAAGAGAATGGAAGTGGATCAGGAAAAGATATATTATTTGACTGGTTTAGAGTATGATTTACTGAAAAATTCACCGCATTTAGGATATTATGAGAAAAATAAATTGGAAGTTCTTTTATTAGGAGAACCAATTGATAGTTTTCTAATGATGCATTTAACAGATTATCATGAAAAAGAATTTTTCCTCATTGATCAAGATGAAGAAGAAAGTGGAGAAGAAAATGAAGATGGAGATCCAGCTTCAAATAGTGATAATGAAGAAGAGCAAGAAACCAAATTAAAAGAGGGGCCATTTGCACCTTTACTAAATAAAATGGTTGATGTGTTGGGAGGTCGAGTTAGAGATGTAAAAATGTCTGATAGATTAGTGGGCTCTATGGCAAGATTAGTGACTCCTTCTGGTGGTATTAATTCAAATTTGCAAAGAGCGATGAAAATAATGGATGCTCAAGGGGGTAATGCAGGTTTAGGACTACCTATGATGGGTAAAGTTTTACAATTGAACCCTGAGAATAAAATTATTATTGCATTAAATAATATAATTGAAAAAGATACCAAAGATGAAAGAATTGAACCATTGATCCTCCAAATACATGATAATGCTAGAATATTAGAAGGAGATGTCCCGGATTTTTCAGACATGTTGAATCGTGTAGAGAAAATTATGAGTTATTCATTAAAAAATAAATAATGAAAAAATAAATCGTTTATCTCATTATATAATCTTATAACTATCTAAACATTATTTGACATATGAGACATGGTATTGCGCTAAAAATTATTTTATTATTTTTGTTATTAAATTTTAATAGCCATGTGAATGTAGTGAATGGTCAACAAAGTATTACGTTTTCGGAGGGTATTGATTTTGACTTTAATAATATCATTGGTTCTGATGGTGAAGATTATTTGATGGCTAGTGCGGCTGATAATGAGGGTAATGTTTATGTGGGATCTAACGTATTTTATATTGAGTCTACTAACAGACCTTGGTTTTATGGTGGACCTTTGTATGATCGTGATGAAGATTATAAAGAATTTAATATTACTGATGATGCTTGGGATACAACATATAATGGGTTAGGAGACATAGTACTAACCAAATATAATAATGATGGAGATATTGTGTGGTCAACATATTTTGGTGGGACTGAAAAAGACGAAATTGATGCGATTGTTATAAATTCAGACCAAGATGTCATACTATTTGGTCAAACAGAGAGTGAATTTGATTTTCCTTTGTTAAACGCAAATAGGACGAACCCAAGCAGTATACAATCAACATTTATTGCAAAATTTGATAATAATGGAACCTTGGTGAAATCTACATTTTTTGGTGGGACTTATTTAGATGGTATACATAAAGCGAAAATGGATGATGAAAATAATATTATTATTAGTGGTAATACTAAATCGAATGATTTTCCATTGGTTAATCCGGCTATTGACAGAATTCCAGTAGATGAGTTTAAACCTACTGCAATGTTAGCAAAACTAAATTCCGATTTTGAAATAATCTTTAGTACTCAATTGGGTGGGAACAAAATCGATAATGATTATACATTTGATATAAACAAGAAAAACGAAATAATAATGATGGGATTAACTAAATCTGTCGATTTTCCTATCACAGAGGGAGCGATAGATGATACTCATAATGGACAGATAGATGGATTTTTTACTAAGTTTTCTTCTGAAGGTCAAATTATATATTCGACATTTTTAGGAGGAACATATGTAGATTGGATTGATTCAATAGTCATTGACGATGATAATAATGTATATTTGACTGGTTTTTCCGTTTCTAATGATTTTCCCGTCAAGGATGGTGAAGATGATGAATTAAATGATGGAGTAGGAAGATATTCAGATGCTATATTTGTCAAGTTAGATGAAAATGGAAATTTATTATATTCATCATTTTTTGGAGGAAATAATATTGATAGGGGCATTGAATTACATATGACTGGTGATGGTTATTTGGTGATGATAGGAGAGACAAAATCAGTAACATATCCGATTTTTGGAGTGAGTGATGCTTCAATGAGATTAAATCAAGGATTTGAATATGCGGAGGGAGATCCTCCTTCGGATGTTTTTATTGCAAAATTTGCACCTGACGGAAGACTAGCTTGGTCAGTCTTGTTTGGATCTACTGGAGTTGAAAATGTATTTCATGCTTGTTTTTATGGAGAAAATAAAGTGATTGTGATAGGAAATACATTCAATAATAATAATTTTCCAAAAACTAATGCTCCGATAGGAGGATATCTTTTCGATGGTTATATCGCTAGAGTAGATTTACCAGAAACCGCCCTTCCACCAGCAGATGAATTTAACGGTTATAAGGGAGAAGTAGTAAATGCTACTGATGAAATTTCAAATATAACCAGCAATATGTCTACTGAAAATGAAAATGAGGGGTTAGATATGTTTAGTTATATCATAATTGGAATATCGGGTGGAGCTATTGCAATACCTGTGATACAGAGAACAGGTTTAGTTAATAAATTGTTAAATAGAAATATGAATAAAGATCTTAAGAGTGATATCGATGATTATTTAGGAAAATTAAGAGATACATAGTGGTGATAATAATGACTGAAAATATATCTAATTTACCTTCTACAAGTGTTGAGTCCGCAAAAAAAATATTGCGTTCTATATTCAATGAAATTTCAAATTCCAATGGTAATAACTTAAGCCAAGGAGTATTTTTATGGGGGCCGCCCGGAGTGGGAAAATCAGATTTAGTCAAACAATTAGCCGACGAAAAACAAATAGAATTAGTAGATATAAGATTACCATTATTAGATCCAATCGATTTACGAGGTTTACCCACTGTTGATGAAGAGAATGGAATTGCAAGATGGCTTCCCCCGGATTTTTTACCTAAAGGTGATAGCCCTCCTGGTATTTTATTTTTAGATGAAATAAATGCAGCGGCACCATCTATACAAGCTTCTGCATATCAATTAGTTTTAGATAAAAAAATAGGAACTTATGAATTACCCAAAGGTTGGGTTGTGATCGCAGCAGGTAACAGAACTAATGATAGATCAGTTGCATATAGATTGCCAACTGCGTTAGCTAATCGTTTTACACATTTAGAAATTGTCCCCAAATTAGATGAGTGGACTAGTTGGGGTTGGAAAAATAATATAGATCCGATGATAATTTCATTTTTGAAAATACATTCTGAATTATTACTGAGTTTTAATCCAAAGAAAAATGATGTCGCATTTCCTTCACCTAGATCATGGGCTTTTGTTTCAAAACTTAGATCTCTGAGAAATGAAGATATAAATTTATACTTAAGTACAGTTGCAGGCACAATAGGAGTTAGTGCTAGTCAACAATTTTTGGCATTTTTAAACTATCGAGATGAACTTCCAAATCCCGAGGATATTTTGAATGGAGAGCCTTATGATCTACCAGAAAATATTGATGCACAATATGTAATGATGGGTAGTTTGATTAAGAGTTTATTGACTAATACTGATGAAAAAAGAGTAAATGGATTTTTCAATTATGTGGCCCAATTTGAGCAAACTAAATTTTCAGATTATTCGGTGGTGTTAGTAAAAGAGGCTTTTGACGCATTTAGACAAGTTAATAGAATTGGAGATATAACGAAACATTCAGAGTTTGATTTATGGTTAGATAGAAACTCATCAGTTATTTTATAGTATTTTTTAATTTACACTTATTAATTGATAAGCAGCTTCTATTTCTTCTGTTTCGTAAAGGAAAATTCGTTTGGTTGTGGATGAGTTTATTCTGTAGACTTGTTCAATTGCAGATTTTGAAAATTGATTTGCGACCATTAATGTGCCATCAAGGCCAGCTTGCTCGGTATGTTGAATAGCTTGATTAATTTTATCAACTCCAATACTTCGATTCCAATCATAATGAAGTATTCCTAAATTAATTACTGATGAACCTAAATTGGATGATACTTTTCCTGAAAATTTTGAATTTTTGCCATTTTTGAATTTAATAGGGTTTGGATTTACATTTCCTAATTTATTAAAAACAGTAACCATTTGATTAAATATTTCTCCCATATATATTCAGATGTCCTCTAAAGATATATGTTCTAGAACTACTAGTGTAATACATAGATATTTTGTAAGAATATTGAAGAAATTTTATCGTAAGATAGTTATCGGAATAATTGTATCTGAATATATTTATCAATAATATAAATTTTTGAAATTATGAAAAACAATTTTCTTAAACTGGTGATGTTTTTTACATTATTCGTTTTAACTTCTACATTATTCATAACAGATGGAAGATCTAACTTAGAAGAGCTAAGTAGCGAAATTGATGTAAATATATATGCTAATGAGGATGAGCAACCTATGGGAGTTGTGATAGTTGATGATTTACATGATAATGATTATACAGATGGCAGTATGAATTTGATAAAAAATGAATTAGAAAGTTTGGGTTACATTGTTTTTTATTCATCTGAATATAATTCATTTATTGATGCGGTACAAGTTGCAAACTACTTGGTAATTTCGGCTCCGATGAAAGTATTCAGTGTAGCAGAGAGGACAGCCATTTTTAATTGGTTTGAAGATGGATCTAGAAATATAATTTTAGCATCAAGAGGAGATTTTTCTGAACCAAAATATGACTCGATGAATACTTTATTATCAGAACTAGGATCCACTGTAAAGACCCAAGATGATAACATATATACAACTGATACAGATGTACCAAATCCATGGTATGTGGACTCGGATAATTTTAATGAAGACGATTATCCATCTATATTTTCTGGGCTAAATACAATTGGTTTCTTCAGTCCAAGTTCAATAAATCCGGGAACAAATGGTGATGTAATGGTATATGCAGAAAAAGAAGCATATCAGTCGAATGAAAATGGAGATGAACCTGAAATAATCTTTGATGATACTGATGATGGTGAAGGAGGAGATACAATTCCTTTAATTGTTTATGAAGAAGTAAATATTGGAGATTTGAAGGATAGAATAATTACAGTAGGGACTACTTTATGGGCAGATTTTGATTATGGTGCTACAGGTTTTGGAGATATTGATTTTTTCCATAATTCGTTAGCTTATTTAAGAGAAAAGACAATTGAAGAAGCAGGTGAAATAGATTTAAATGCGGAGGATAAAATTGCACCAACTGTAGAAATAAATTATCCACATGATCAAGCATTTCTCAAGGGAGAAATTAATATTGAAATTGATGCTTTCGATGCATTTGGTATTGATGAATATAAATTGTTTATTAACAATATAAAAGTTTCAGATACTTCTAACTTTGTTTGGGACACAACAAAATATTCTGATGGAATATATACTGTTAAAGCCGAAGTTACTGATATTGGAGGAAATGTTGCATCTGTATCAAACAAATATAATGTTTTACAATCATTTGAACCATTTTTAGAGGAAGATCCTAAAATAATGACATATAATATTAAGGAGAGTGGAGTTTTTGAAGAATGGTTTGATGTAATGTTAGAAGAAAATGCAGATATTATAGTTTTAGTAGAAACAGGTGATTTTGATGATGAAAATAATGCTTTGTTGGATAAAACAATTAATGATTTGAATGATTACTTTTTTGATGAGGTAGAATATCAAGGTTATACAATGCAAGATATTACAAATGCTTGGAATGGTATTACAATACTATCAAGATATGATATTACTTCAAATACTAAACTTTCTAATTTAAAAGCCGATGATGGGAGTTCTGTTTTTATACCTTTACCATTTCTGCATTCTGTTGTAGATATTGGTGGATGGGAAGTGAATTTTATTGGAACTCATCTTAGTTGTTGTAGTGGGCAATCTAATTGGAATGAAAGATATGAACAACAAGAAAGTATGTTGAATTATATGGATGATTTGGGAGATGTACCAATTATTTATTTGGGAGATTTCAATGCAGAGTCGCCAGATGATGTAGATCCAAATAGTCAAGATCCTGATAATGATTTAGGAACTGAACCTATTGAAATGGTATTAAATCCCAACCATGTTTCTGCATCAAAAATTCATAGATTTGTGGATGTAGCAGAAGAAATGGGAACAAAAGACATAACATATATTGCCTGTTGTAATTCGAGAATAGACTATATATTTGTAAATCAGCATTTTGATGACTTAATTTTAGATAGTACTACTGGTGATACCAAAAATGGATTATTAGGGTCAGATCATACCTCAGTAGATGTGAATTTAGATTTATCTAATTATATTGAGGAACCAATTTTTAATCTAACAGAAATTACGGATGTTAGTGAAAGTAATTCAATAACTTCAACGATGGATGAGGAAAGTAGTACTTCCGAGCAGATGCTCAATACCACTGAAGCCACGACAGTCTCAGAAAATGCAGGAATAAAAGAATTTACGGCATTCATAATGACAAATTTAGTCATACTTGTTAATTTAAGAAAAAGAGTAGAGAAGTAATATAAATGGAATTAGAAATTTTTAATTTAGAAAAGATTCAAAAGAAAATTAAAATAGTTGAAAATTTATTGCATGGTAAAAAAATTTTAGTTGCTTTTTCAGGTGGAGTTGATTCTTCAGTGATCAGTTTTTTAGCGAGTCAATATGCAAAAGAAGTCTTATTGGTGATGCAAGATGGACTTTCAGTAGGGATTGGAGAGAAAGATTTTGCAGTAAAGCAAGCAAAACAATTAGGAATATCTCTTGAGGTGATAGAATATAATGAAATTGATTATTCTGATGAATATCAAAGAAATCCTGAGAATAGATGTTATTATTGTAAGCAAGTTTTACATGAATTTTTAGATGAGATCAAAGAAGATAGAAATTTTGATTTAGTAATTTCAGGCACAAATTATAGTGATCTCAAAGGACATAGACCTGGACATGTGGCAACACTTGAGAAAGGAGTTATGAACCCCATGGTTATTGCAAAAATAACTAAACAAGAGGTAAGATGGATTGCAGAAATAAATGAATTGATATCATTTGATAGACCTGCAACGGCATGTTTAGCCTCACGATTTAAAACCGGAGTAAAGATAACAAAGGAAGGATTACTTAGGGTAGCTAAATCTGAAGATTTCATAAAGAGTGAGTTTAAATTGAAAAGTATAAGAGTAAGAGATGATGGACAAGATATAGCTAGAATTGAATTTATGAAAGAAGATTTAATTTTAATAAAAAACACACGAATGATTGATGAGATACGTGAAAAGCTAAGATCATATGGTTATCACAAAATTATATTAGATAAGATTGGTTATCGCCCAAGTGTTCCTTCAATTTAAATTATTTAAGAGATATTTTCGATATAATATTTTAGAGGACAATAGGGTAAGAATTACTATTGGGATAAAGATTGTAGTTTCTGAAGTATTAGAATTATAAAACATAGATGATGTTGGTGTACCACCTACCCAATAGGTTGATTTCATCCATTCAATTACTACATCTAACACTATTGCTGCATTTTCCGGAGAAACATTTTCCATTGTATCATGAATAGTGTGATGTTCGGGATAGCCTAACAAATCGATTAAGTTGACAGAGGGTATGTTAACATCTAAAAATGGACGATGATCATCAATAATAGAAACACCTATTCTTTTTTCAAATATGTTTTGATAACCTAAGGAATGAGCAATATTCCAAATTTCTTCATTAAGTAAGTCATCACTATTTGCTTCATATCTTAGGGTCAATTCGTCATTTGCGATCATGTCGAATAATAAGAAAAACTCAGTTGATGAAATTTCTTCATCTGACATTTGCGAGACAAAATATTCAGATCCTATGATCCAATCCCATCCTTCCATTCCACCACTACCTTGATCTTCCGCATCAAATAAGATAAATCCAGTTTGATTCTTATAATCGGAGGGGATATGAGATAACATTTCTAAAATTACAGCGACTCCAGATGCACCGTCATTTGCACCCGGTACTGGTAAATGAGGGTATAATTCATCCTTATCTGCGACTTTTCTTGAGTCATAATGGGCACCAAAAATATATTTTGGCCATGATATTGAAGTTGAATGAGTAATAAAATAATTATTAACTTCGGTATCTAAATGGGTGAATTTTTGAATTTCAATATCCCATGATGAGTCTGTTTGATTAAAGAGCCAATTTTTGAATACTAATGAACCAGGTGATCCAGGATGTCTTGGACCGATATTGACCTGTTCGATCATCAAATTTTCAATATTTTCTATGTCAATCGTTGAGGATTGTCTTATGCTATTTGACTCTACTGGAGTTATATGCAATGTCAGTATGATTATAAAGAATGAACTAAGTAAATATGATTTAATGTTAATCGAATTATGCATATTATAAATTGTTAATAAAATATTGTTATTTCAGATCTATGAAAGAAGATAGAAAATATTTACCAAATATGCTTATAAAATGTAAAATTATCTATAATGTATTATTTATATAAAATTAACATGTACTAAAATCATGGAAAAAAGATTTAATCTAAGTTTATTCTTATTCAATAGAGATATTAGATTAAGGGATAATACTGCACTAATTAATGCATTAGAAAACTCTAATAATGTGATGTGCGCATATATTTTTGATGATGCTAATATCGATTTAGAGAATAATTCAAAATATAAATTATTTTTGAAGAATAGTTTAATTGATTTAAAAACAGAAATAGAGAAAATGGGAGGACGTTTATATTTATTCAAAGGGAGTCTGAATGAGGTACTGAATGATATTTTTAATGAAGTTAAGATTGATGCAATTTACCAGAATAAAGATTACTCACCATATGCAAAAACAAGAAAAAATAGTATTAATGATTTTTGTGTTAATTTAGGGGTCGATTATTTAGAATATTCAGATTACGTGCTAGTAAATCCTGAAGTAATATATTCTGGTAGTGGAAAAAGATATCAAATATTCACTTATTTTTATAAATCGGCAATGACATATCAAGTGAAGAAAATGAAAGAAAATGATAATACTAATTATTATAATAAAAACTTAAGAATTGATGAAAGTAAATTATTTGAATTAAGTGATAATAATGAAAATCTGTTTTTATTTGAAAATGGTGGAAGAGAAAGAGGTTTAGTTTTATTGAATAATTTAATTAATTTTGAAAAGTATAGTGAAATAAGAAATTTTCCTGATATTGATGGAACTACCCGATTATCAGCATATTTAAACTTGGGTTGTCTCTCCATTAGGGAAGTTTATGAATTTATTTGTGATAATTTTGGTAGAGATCATGATTTGATTAGGCAATTATATTGGAGAGATTTTTACACATATTTAGCTATACATTTTGAATATGTATTTGAAAAATCATTTAATAAAAAGTACCAAAATATCAGATGGAAAAATGATAGTGAGGAATTTGAAAAATGGAAAAAAGGAGAAACTGGTTTCCCTATAGTTGATGCTGGCATGCGGCAATTAAATACTACAGGTTACATGCATAATAGAGTAAGAATGATTGTTGCTTCATTTTTGGTTAAAGATTTACATATTGATTGGCGATGGGGAGAGAGATATTTTGCGGAGAAGCTTATAGATTATGATATAATGTTGAACAATGGTAATTGGCAATGGGCTGCTTCGACAGGAGCGGATGCGCAACCTTATTTTAGAATTTTCAACCCATGGTCGCAACAAAAAAAATTTGATAAAGATACAAAATATATTAAAAAATATATTAGTGAATTAAGCCATATTGATCCTAAGATTATCCATAAATTAGAAATACAGAGACCATTAGAGGAATTAAACTACCCGAGACCAATGATAAATCATAAAATTAGAGCTAATGAAGCAAAAGAAATGTTCAAATTTGTTTAGTTTTGTATATCATAAAAATTGAGTTGAATATAATGACTAAAATTGGAATAGTATTACTTCATGGATTTTATTCATCTCCTTTATTTATGAAGAGTGTTGAGCAAGAGTTTAATAAAACCAAATTATTTGATCAAGTATTGAATTTATCTTTATACGGACCAAGATTAAAGATTTTAAGTGAGAGTCAATTTGTTTCTACTCCAATAATAAACATAAAAGAGAATGATATCAATTTAGATAATACTTTAATAGCGAACGTATTAAGTGATTTGATATTAAAATTGAATGAGAATATTTCTGATTTAATGTTAGTGGGGCATTCTTTAGGAGGGGTAGTTTGGAGAGCGTTATATAAATCCGTAATAGCAAAAAATAAAGATAATTGGTTAGGTAGAAAATCTCCCAAGATTACATGTCTTATTCAATTAGCTAGTCCGAATCAAGGAACAAAATTGACTAATATTGCAATCGCCAGCATAGTGGATAATATTCACTCCATGTTTTATTTACGGAGAGTCGGATTATCAAATGAAATAATTAAAAAAATAAAAAATAGAGTGGGATTAAATTTGAAAAGTATAAAAAAAATTGAGATAGAGGGAGGGTCTACACAAATAAAACAATTAAGTCCAAATAGTGAATTCATAAATTGGTTAAATGAAGATCCTAATTATATAGAGGATTTTCCACATTATAGAATGATTGGAACCAGAAACAGTTTTTATTTGACGAATTATGCTTGGAATAAAATAGATAATATAACAAAAATAATGGATCTCAATGATAATGATATTGATATGATTGAAATTGAAAATGAGTTGAAAAGTAGTGAAGATATTAATGAGGAAGTTTCGGATGAAAGTATTTTGAAATTGATAAAATCAACCTTTATTGAGAAAAAAGTGATACCAAATGATGGAGTGGTGAGTATTGAAGACTCAAAATTAGATGGATCAATATTGATAGAATTAGATGGACTAGAAAATAAGGTATCACACCATAATATGTGTTTATGGTTTTTGCCTTTTAAGCCATATAGTACTATAAAGAAAAAAGTATTAGAAGTAATAAACACTGAAATCAATAAAATCAAAAGATGAGAAATTTATTAAATTATGAATATTACCATAATATATGAAAAGAGCAGCCTTTATTGATGTTGATGGTACGGTTACTTTTGGTGAAGCTAGTTGGGAGAAAATTCACAATTATTTTGGTTTGCAAGATGAAATGCAGGATCATTCATCGAGATATTTTTCTGGTGAAATAACTTATCAACAATGGGCAGAGTTAGATTTGGCGTTGTGGAAAGATAGAAAAATTGAAGACATACATAAAGCATTAAACCCTCCAAATTTGATTGAAGAGGTGAAAGAGGGGATTGATAAATTAAAAGATGCTGGATATCTAACGTTTCTTATAAGTGGGGGGATAAGTATAATGGTTGATGAAGTGAAGAGGTTAATAGATGCGGACTTTGCATATTCAAATATTATAGGTGAACATGATGGTTTAGTAAATGGAACAATAGAAATGGTTGTGGGTGAAAAATCAAAATTAATCAAAAGACTATCTAAGGAATATGAAATCGATTTAGAGAATAGTATTGCGATTGGTAATGATTACAATGATATTGATATGTTTGAAATTGTAGGGAAGGGATATGCTATAAATCCTGCTCATCAAGGGTTAATTGAAAAATCAGAATTAGTATTTTATTCAGATAATTTTAAAGATGTAATATCAGACATATTGGATTATCAATAAGGGAATTGATCCATCACTTTTATGGGTTTAAATGACCCTGTTAATTTAATTGGAATTACTTGGAAAGCTTCTGCGTGATTGGTTGATGATTGTACTCCTCTCAAAATTGATTTTGAATGATGAAATTTGGAATAGAAATTTTTACCTCCTTTGTGTGATTGAGTTTCATATACTTTTATTGCTTCTAATTTATCATCATGAGTATCTGTGGTATCAATATGAATATCTGGCAGAGGAATAAGTACTGTTGTCTCGGCGCCCCATAAACTTGAGACCTGAAATGCTTCTTTATCAGATGTGGTATGGCTAACCCATTCAATGGCTTCTTCTACAATATTTCTTACTTTTTTATGTTCATGATGATAATCGAAATCGACGTGGGTTATTATTTGTTTTGGTTTAAATTCTCTGATGAGATCTTCTACTTTTCTTTTAATTTTATAAAAATTACAAGATGATATTTTTTTGAATTCTAATTGAATTGGAGTTACACCTAATATTTTACATGCATGATTAAATTCTTCTTCTCGTTTAGGATCTTTTATTATAGAGACTGCATAAACATCAGTATGTTTTGCATATTTTGCGAGGGTTGCACCTGCGGAAAAAGTTTCATCATCTGGATGAGCGAATATAGTCATTAAAGTAGGGTAATTCATTATTCTGAATTAGTTATGATAGTCTAAAAATTACGCACTGTAACAAGTTTATTTGAGAAAAATAATGGGTACATTATGACATTTTTTATTTATTAATTTTTCGAGGTTATTGGTAATGACTTCAATCTTACTTTCTGGATTTGCTACTATTGGAGGGAGTGGATTAATAGCATCAAAACTAGGCTTAGAATTGGATAATAGAGATTATGATGTTCATTTTATGGCGAATGATGAGCCATTTCATTTAAAGGAAAAAAATATAGACAACAGAGTAAAATTTCATAAAGTTGATGATTTAGATTATGCTTTATTTAAAGACATAGGATCCCCTTACACAATTACAGCGGCGGAGAAAATGATTAAAATTGTTGAGAGATATGATATTGATGTTGTACACACACATTATTCGTTACCTCATGCAGTTGTTGCATATCTAACTAAGTTGAAAACAGGGGTAAAAGTAGTCTCAACTACTCATGGATCAGATACACATACTTTAGGAAAGAGTAAAAAATTTAATTCAATAATTGGTATGGCTTTAGAAAATTCAGATTGTGTTACGTCTGTATCAAAGTTCCTTGCGGAAAGTACAAAAAATGTTTTTGATCTTTCTATGGATGTAAAAACAATTCATAATTTTATTGATCCCAGTGAGTTTAAACCATTGAGAGAAGAAAGGAGAAAATCTATAATTCAAGCATCTAATTTTAGACCCGTTAAACAATTACCGTTTATGTTAGAAATGTTTGCTGGGGTCAGTAAAGATTTTCCAGATTGGAATTTAGATCTTATTGGTTATGGTCCTGACTATCCCATTTGTATGAGAAAAGCAAAAGCTTTGAAAATTAGAGATAAAGTGAAATTTTTAGGAGTTAGAAATGACATACCTATACAAATTGCAAAAGCATCTATTTTAGGGTCAACTAGTAAAATAGAGTCATTTGGCTTAACTATTGCAGAAGCGATGTCATGTGAAACACCAGTTATTGCACCAAATGTAGGTGGAATACCTGAAATATGTATAAATAATGAAAATGGAAATTTATATGAGTCAGGTAATTTAGTAGATGGTACGAATAAATTAAGGGATTTGATAGAAGATGAAGACAAAAGACGTAGATATGGTGAAAATTCAAGAAAACGAATATTAGATAAATTTACACCGGAAATAATTGTAAAGAAATATGAAGATGTTTATGAAAATATTTTATAACATTGAATTAATGTAATTCATACCACCAGGGTAACTATGAATATTTATGGATCTTATATAGGTATTAAGATAATCCGATAGCCCAGTTTGTATGCATAGATCAAACCAACTCCAACTTACTTCTTGTCCAAATTTTTGCTTATTGAATTTACCAAATTGCCATCCAATATATTTTGAAGTTTCTAAATCATTATTTTTTTCCAAATTATTAAATTGAGTTTGTAAGAAATTATTTAATTCAAGATCATTCAATTTTATTTTGTTGATATTATTTTTTTTAAGATAGTTGCTTCTTTCTTTTAATATGCGAAATAATACATTCTGATGAATTGAATTACCATTTTTTTCGTGGATATTTTTCCCTAACTGTTCTAACCATGAGGTATTGTAAAATACACGTTTATATTTGTAGTAAATTGGGGTTTGGTAACCAATTTTTTGCAATGGCCTGTTTATTTGAGAAAAATATGCGATTTCTCCTGGACCAGATATTCTAAGTTGAATATTTAATAGTTTTTGAAATACAACCTGAGAGGTATCAACTCTAGGTCCAATTATTTTGGATATTTTTTCAAAATCTTCTAAGTTGTTAATAGGGTAATTATAGGTTTCCTTGCAAAAATTACATTTACCTATAGCATTTCGATGTTTACCATCATAATGTATAGAGGTTTGCAAACGGTTTTTATCCTTATTACATTCTAATATAAAGGGAGAATAATCCTCTTCTTTATTCGGAAGTGGTGGAGATAATTTATTATTTTCTAATTTTTTCGTTTGTAATTTGTAATTTGTGATATAATCATCAATTCGATTGACTATATGATTATATTCAGAATATATTAATTTCCTTATTTCAGTATTTGATGTGGGGAAAAAAATAATTCCATAATCATTAATGATATTGGTGATTGTACCCCAAATGATAGTGAATAATTCAGAGATTGTTGATGAATTGTAAAAAGATGAGAGTAGCAAAGTTTTGATATGATCCCAACGTTCTGTAAACAATTTTCGTTTATCTGTTGAAATTAATTTTTTGAAACCATTTAAATTATTCTCGAATGAACTGAGTAAATCCTTAAAGTATTCCTCGGGTGGTAGAGCTGTTGAATGTACGGCCGTATTTGTATCTACACCATAAAATTGTTGAAAGTCTAGATGATACGCCTTATGTGAAATTGGATTGGGAAAATATTGTTTGGAAATTTCCTTTTGTAGTCCATCGTAATCCGCAATGAAAAATATTGGGGAAAGGTGATGTTTTCTTTTCTGGAATTCATCATCAAATTTTATTAGTGTCGATAATTTATTGGCGATATAGCCTGGACCTCCGATAATTATTGGTTGTTGACCAGTTATTATTGAACCGTTTCTTAATTTTGCTAAATTTGTTTCAAACTTGTTTGAATAGATCCCTAATTTTTTATGATAATTTCTTAGAATAGTAGAAAGAAGATTGAATTTATTATCTGATAATACATTTTTTTCGTCATTATTTATCACGTAATTTATTGCATCATCAATCGATTTTGGTATATAACCCCAATAATCAGTTTTTAATTCTTCCTTTGATGCTTTATCATAGAAAATATTGGGGTTACCAAATTTAGACACTAAATCTTATTTTTGGAAAATGATATTAAATCTAACCGTTGTTGATAATTAAAATATAGCAATTTATTATATTTATTTAGATCTTGCACCCCATCCTCCACCACCGGGCGTCTCAATTCGGATTATTGTTCCTGATGGTGCATTTTGAACATAGACTCTTGACTTATTATAATCAGGGGTAGTGTCTTCATCTGATGGTAATTTAATAATATTTTTTCCAGGTGAACCTGGTTGACCTCCTTTTAATCCGTATGGTACACTATTTCGTCGATCGGATTGTATGTTTATAGTAGCATTATCTAATAATTTGATCTCTCGAACTATACCGTTTCCACCAATGAACTGACCTTTGCCACCACTATTTTGTCGAATTGAGTATTCTGTGATCAAAAGTGGATAAGATAACTCTAAAGCTTCGATTGGAGTATTTTCGGTATTGGTCATATGTGATTGAATAGCAGAAACTCCATGACCATTTGGACCTGCTCCGGTACCACCTCCAATAGTTTCATAAATTGACCAATAATTCCCATTATGAATACCTCCAATAATTAAATTATTCATGGTGCCTTGACTAGCAGCAGGTACATCAATTAACTTAGATAATGCACCCAATACAACATCAACGATTCTTGTTGAAGTTTCAGTATTAGCAGATGATGTAGCATGGTGGGCAGCAGGATTTACAACAGTGTTTTCTGGAGCTATAACTACTATAGGGGCAAAAGTGCCCGAATTACGAGGAATAGATGTACCTAAAAGTAATCTGACGACATAATAACATGCAGAGGTTGTTACTGAAAGTGGCGCATTCACATTACCTTGAGTTTGTGATGATGATCCAGTAAAGTCAAAAATTATTTGATCATTTGCAATTTCAATACTACATGTAATTTTTATGCGATTTTCAAAACCATCATCATCCATATAATCTGTGAATGATACTTTATTTTTTGGCAATTGTTGGATCCTTTTAATTGTAGCAATTCTAGATTGATTAATCAAAGATGATTGTATATTGTCAAAATTCCAATTTGGTTCAATATTAACTAATTCATGAATTCTTTTCATACCAAGTTGTAATGATGAATATTGAGCCCTAAGATCTCCTCTCCTTTCATATGGCGTTCTTACATTTTCCATAATGATACTCATGATAGCGTCATTTTCAATTCCTTCATTATATAATTTAACAGGGGGAATTATCAGTCCCTCTTGATATATTTCGGATGATTTTGCAGGAAGAGAGCCTGGAGTGGATCCGCCTACATCTGCATGATGTGCTCTATTTGCGACAATATATTTCAATTTATTTTTTAAAAACACGGGAGATAATAATGTTATATCGGGTAAATGTGTACCACCAAATTTTGATCGTGGTGAATTTGTTACAATTGCATCACCCTCTTTTAAATTTTTAAACATTTTGAGAATGGGTTTGGCAACAAATGGCATGCTTCCTAAATGTACTGGGATAGCTTCTGCTTGGGCAATTATATTTCCGAAATTATCAAATATAGCACAACTGAAATCAGCCCTTTCCTTTATATTGGGACTATATGCGGTTTTTCGTAAGACATGACTCATTTCTTCAGTGATAGCTTCAAAACGTCTTTGAAAAATAGTAAGTGTGATAGGATCTATCAAATTCATATAATGATGTGTTCAATATGTTTTCAATATATTGGAATTTAATTATTAATTTGTTTAGAAATAAAATATTAAAAATTATAGAAAAACAATGGCTAATTATTGGAAATTTAAATTTCCAAATATATACATTTATAGGTATAGATACACTTATTGTTATATCAGCAAATAATATGTTGAGGGTGAATATATGAAATTATCAAAATTATTTACAATGATGACATTAAGTTATGTGATGTTATCAATTAGCGGATTTATCAATCCAGTATTAGCACAGAACAGTGATGATGGTGGTGGTGGTGGATTTATAGTATTTTTAGCTATATTCTTAGCCATTTTAGCCTTTATTTCACTAAAACTGGTTAAAGAATATGAAAGAGCAGTAATATTTCGTTTAGGAAGATTACTTGGAGTTAAAGGACCTGGTCTATTTTTTGTCATACCATTTTTCGATCAAGTTGTAGTTGTTGATCAAAGAACACTGGTTATAGACGTTCCAAGGCAAGAAGCGATTACTATGGATAATATTCCTGCAATAGTCAATGCTGCAGTTTTTTATGCAGTTGAAGACCCAGGAAAAGCTGTAGTAAGAGTTGAAAATTATAAATATGCAGTAAGTCAATTAGCACAAACCACATTGAGAAGTGTCATAGGTGGAGTAGATTTAGATGATTTATTATCTCAAAGAGATAAATTAAATGCTAAAATATTAGAAATCTTAGATGAGGCATCTGATGAATGGGGAATTGATGTGAGCAAAGTAGAGATTAAAGATCTTGAAATACCAGATAATATGAAAAGAGCTATGGCTAAACAAGCTGAAAGTGAAAGAGAAAGAAGAGCTAGAGTTATTTTAGCAGAGGGAGAATTGCAAGCTTCGCAAAAATTAGCAGAAGCAGCGAACATAATGGCAGCATCAGGTGGTGTGACATTAAGGTTATTACAAACAATTCAAGAGATTTCTACTGAAAACTCATCAACGGTAATTTTACCATTTCCCGCAGATTTAACTGGTACTGTTCAAAGTATTTTAAGTGGTAACCCAACATTATCATTACCTGGTAGTGATAAAAAAGCTACAAAATAAATATATTAAATTAAATTAATCATACATATTTTATAATCATAATAATTAATCGGTATTATATGAGAACATACCCGTTATATATACCGGCAGGTTCCAATCCAAAAGATATAGAGGATGAATTATTAATAAAGGCAGGAGTCACAAATAAAGCATTAATTGATATTAATGGAAAAAAGATTATTGAATATGTATTAGAAGCTGCTGATAATTCTAAAAAAATAGATAAAATTTTTGTGGTTGGTATTACTCAATCAGAAATTGAATATGTATGTGGAAAAGAAATTCACTTTATTGAGTCGATAGGGAGGAGAATGGATACTTTTAGAAATTTAATTTCATATATGGAAGGAATATATCAAAAAGAGTTACCAAGACACATGATAGTATTATCTGCTGATTTGCCTTTAATAACAGGGGAAATTATTGATGATGACATAATTAATTTAGAAAACAAATTTGGAAATAATTTTGAAAAAGTTGATCTATATTATCCTTTAGTAGAAAGAGAAAAAGTATTGAAAAAATATCCTCATGCAAATAAAAGATTTAGGAACTTTGAAGAAGGGAGTTATGCAACTGGTGATTTTGCAATATTTTCACCAGATGTATTGAGGAGAAAAAAAACAATGGAGGTGTTTGAAAAAATCATGGAAAATAGGAAAACTATGGTTAGGCTATTATTAAAATTCGATTTGATTTCTCCAATAAAATATTTAATTGGGAAACTATCAATTAGAAAAAAAATAATCCCATTTTTCAGGGAAATGGTATATTTAGAAATGGAGATGTTGATTTCTGAACATCCTGAAATTTGCTTAGATTTGGATTATAAAGAGGATTTAGAAATCATGCAAGAATTGGTGAAAAATAAGAATTAAGTTAAAAATGTATTTGTAAAATAGTTTACTAAAGGTATAGTATGAGTATCCTTATTATTTTCAAATTGTACAAATTTTGAATTTTGAATAAGATTAACCGTTTCATTGCTTTCTTCAATAGTATGCATCTTATCATGAACGGCACCTATGATAGTAATATCTGATTTAATTTTATGTAATAAATGTAGTTGAGGATGATTATGATAGTTGAGTACTGTATATTTAACATGCGTGAAATTTGCAAGATCAATTGCTTTTGAGTATTTGTCTGATTGGGTTTTATCGTTTTTAGAGTCTAAAATGATATATTTTATGAATAATTTTATCAGTGGTTTGAAGAGACTCAATAGTTTACCGGGTAATATTTTTGTTAAAATATTTGCGAACCATGGTACTTTAAAATCGGTATTAGCTCCAATTAAAATTGTATGATATGGTGAAATCAATTGTTGAGAAAGTGCATCAATAATAATAGTGCCACCAAAACTACTTCCGATAAGTATGATATTCCTATTTTCAGGTAGAAGAGAAAATAATTCAAATAGGTCTAAAGTTAATCTATCTTTAGAAAATGTTTCAAGAGAGAGTGAACCATTAGGTTTGAAAGATCCTTTTTCCCGAGTTTCCCAATAATAAAATTCGATGTCATTTTGAATATTACTTAAAAAAATATCCCATGTATCAGTAATTGTAATAAATCCAGGGACCAAAACTAATATGTCATTTGTTTTTTTATTTTTCGGTGTTGAGTGGATGGTATGAGTAATTCCACCATCAGAATGATGTAATGATAAGTAACTTGATGCTTTTTCAAATTGTGCAGATGAATTTATTGGTTGAATATTATTGTCAGATAAATTATTTTTATCGAAAAAGGGGTTCATTTGTATTTTAATTAATTAATTAATAATTAAAATTTTTATGCTAAAAAATATATAACCTGCCTTAAACAATTAAGTATTTTGTTAATTTAGATAATAATACACAAGCATGGTGTATATGAAATCATGATGATTGAAAAATGTGGATCTTGTTTTTCAAGAAAAATAGAACATAGATGTTTTTTATGCAAGAGAGGATATTGTAACCATTGTATGAAATTTATAAATGGATTATGTGTAAATTGTTTGAAAAGGTGAATTAATAATTAATACATTTCATCGATTTAATTAACACATATGTTGGATCTTAACAGTCAATTTTTAGAAGAAAGATATTATACATACCTGTGGAAGAAAAAATAAAAATAAAATTCAATCCTGAGTTAGATGCAATTCTCAATATTAAAGATGGAAAATTTGGATTGATACTTGCACATGGATTGCGTGATGATTTTGACAAAGGAATATTACCATTTATTTCAAAAAAATTATCTGAGAAAAAAATAAGTTCAGTAAGATTTAGATTCCCATTTAAGATTAACAATTCTAAAGTTGTTGATGAAATAGGCACATTGGATGAAAGTTATTTGACAGTGTGGCGATATGTTACAGAAAAATTCGATAATATTACGTGGTTAGTTGGTGGTATTGATATTGGTTCAAAGACTGCGATAAGATCAACGGGATTGATGATGATGGATACAGATACAATTCCAGCGATAGTTTCTTTAAATTATCCATTATATCCTCCAAATAGACCTGAGTTAGTTGAAGCATCAACGTTAGGAGCCGTTATGGGTGATGCATTATTTATTCAAGCTTCTAATTCTAATCAAGGGAGTTTTGATAGATTAAAAAATTCAATAAATATGATGATACCTCATGCAGATATCAAAAAAATAAATCATGCGGATCATGAGTTTAATATTGAAAATAAAACTCATGATAGGGTGGCATTTTGGATAAGTAATGATATTGAAAGATACATAAGAAGTATATTTGGTTGATATGAGTAGTTCACATATCTACCACAAATTTATTTTATACTCGGACTGATGATGATTAGGAAACATATAATGTTGTATGTTTTTTTTGCGCCAGTGGTGTAATGGCTAGCATTTCAGCCTTCCAAGCTGGTGATCCGGGTTCAATTCCCGGCTGGCGCATATTTTTTAAACAAATACATCTCTTTGAATTTGATTTTTAGATGGATTACGTTCATTATTTAGTTTATCAATTGCATATACAAAATCTTGATCTGTAACCACTTCATGTTCATTTCTTATTGCAAACATTCCTGCTTCGATACATAATGATTTGATTTCTGCTCCTGATAGGCCATTTGATTGTTGTACTAAATAGTCTAAATTGACTGATTCATCGACGTTCATATTTTTCATGTGTATATTGAAGATTTCTTTTCGACCTTCTTCATTTGGTTCTGAAATTTCAATTAATCTATCAAATCTTCCTGGTCTTAGTAATGCTGGATCTAATATATCAGGTCTATTAGTTGCGGCTATTACTCTTACTTCTCCCCTCGGTTCAAATCCGTCTAATGATGCTAATAATTGCATAAGAGTTCTTTGGACTTCTCGATCACCTGAGGTGGCAAGTTCTAATCTTTTTGAGCCTATGGCGTCTAATTCATCAATAAATAATATACTTGGTGATCTTTCTTCTGCATATTCAAATACTTCTCTTACTAATCTTGCACCTTCTCCAATGAATTTTTGAACTAATTCACTTCCAATTAATCTTATGAAAGTAGCGTTTGTAACTTTTGCTACAGCTTTAGCTAATAATGTTTTACCTGTGCCTGGAGGCCCGTATAGTAAAACTCCTTTGGGTGGATCAATACCTATTTTTTCAAACACTTCAGGTTTGAGCAATGGTAATTCAACGATCTCCCTAATTTCTTTAATTTGTGTTTCAAGACCTCCTATGTCGGAATATTTGATAACTGGTTTTTCTTCAATTTCCATTGCCTGTACGCTTGGATCTTTACTTTGGGGTAATATATCTACTATTGAAAAACTTCTTTGGTTAAGAGCCACATTTACATTTGGTTTCAGAAGACCCCTATCAATTTTTGAACTGACACTTACCATCAATTGCGGACCTGTTGAACTTTTTACTATTGCTTTATCATCTGAAACTAATTCTATTAATGTTCCTGAGAATAGTGGAGGTGCTCTTAATCTATCAAGTTCGCTACGGACATTGTTTAACTCTCTTTGGAGACGAAGTCTTTCTCCTTCAACTATTTGTTTTTCTGTTTCTAGTCTTCTTGTTTGTCTTTCAAGATGACGAGTATATGACAATAGATAGGAAGTATCTTGTTGTTCATCTTCAGAATGTGGTTGCCTTTCTTCGGGAGTTGATCCGTCCATAATTATTTCATCATTAGCTTCCACGTTAATAAAGATACCATCTATGCAATAATTGTAAATACATGATTGTATTTTAATTGGGATTTGGATGTAATATGAAATGTGATTTAGATATCAGCAAATATCTTTGAAAAAAAATTTATTTAAGTAATTTTATGGAAATAATATAGATCAAATGGCTAAGATAGAAAGTGTATCGAGTAGAGAAAGGAAAGAAATTCTTGAAATTATTGGAAAGATGATTGAGGGGTTAGATAATTTATTACCAAAAAAAGGTAAAACTACTAAATATTTGAATGAAAAAGGTGAAGTTGGATATTTAGTTGACAGATCAAATTTGGTTTTAATTAAAAAAAATGATTTCTATTTTCCTTGTTTAAAGATCGTGAGAAAAATTAAAATGAATATACCAAAAATTATCGTTGATCTAGGAGCAATTCGTTTTGTGACTAATGGAGCGGATATTATGAGACCTGGAATTACAAAAATTGAGGAAAATATTTTAGAAGGAAGTTTGGTATTAATTGTAGAGGAAAAAAATGGAGCTGCTTTAGCTTTTGGAAAATCATTATATGATGCAGTAGATATGGAAATGATGGAAAATGGGAGAGTAATCGAAAATTTGCATTATCTAAAGGACGATTGGTTTAACTTTGAAATATAACAAATATAAAAAATTAGTATAATCTAAAAGTAGTACCTATAGAGGGAGCTAAACTTTCTCGCATTACAATTCGACCTACAGATTTTGCTAATGTTTCGCATTTTGATGCTTCACCATGAACAAACAGAAATTGTTTAGGTCGAGGCTTAACTCGTTTTGCATATTCAATTAATTCTTTTCTATCTGAATGGCCTGTGAAACCAGATATTTGATGAATGTCTAAATTAATTTCCAATCCTATTGTCTTTTGAGTTTGATCTTTCATTTGAACCTCTTTTGCACCTTCTGCTATTTTTCTACCTAAAGTTCCCTTTCCTTGATATGATACAAATATAATTGTATTTTTTTCATTAGGAGCTAATGACTTAAAATATTCCACGCTTGGACCACCCACCAGCATTCCTGATGTGGCCATTATAATACATGGTGGACCGTTGATGATTTCTTCTCTTTGATCATTACTTTCTACTTTATGAAAAAAAGAAGAGGTGAATGGATTATCATTTTCTTTGAAAACTCTTTCTCTAATTTGTCGTGACAAATATTCTGGATGATAAGTAGTGATTGCAGTTGCTTCTGTAATCATACCTTCGAGAAATATTGGTACTGAAGGGATTTGTTCATTTCGCATTAAATTCTCAATTACTAATTGAATTTCTTGTGCTCTTCCTACTGCTAAAACAGGAATAAGGATTTTTCCTCCACGCTCTATTGTTTTTTTGATTATTTGTGCCATTAATGCTTCTGATTGTTGTCTACTAGGAGTAATATCCTTAGGATTTCCATATGTGCTTTCCATTACTAATGTTTCAAGTCTTGGAAAATTTGATGCCGCTTTATCTAATAATCTAGAATTTGCAAATTTGAAATCATGTGCAAAAGCAATGTTATATTTACCATTACCTATATGTAGATGTACAATTGCCGATCCTAAAATATGACCTGCATTGTGAAGAGTTAATTTAACACCAGGCGCAATATCGGTAACCTCCCCATAATCAATAGGGATTACATGTAGGGTGGATTTTTTAATATCATTTTTCGAATATGGTAATAACTTTCCTTCTTTTTCTGCAACATCCAAATAATCAATTTGCAACATTGTCATCAAATCTCTAGTTGGAGAGGTAGTATAAACGGGACCTTCATATCCATATTTGAATAAAAATGGTACAAAACCACAATGATCTAAATGTGCATGTGAAATAACAACAGCATCCAATGTTTTAACATCAAATTCAGGTAAATCAAATCTAGGTAACATATTGGTTGGCACTGTGTTTCCAACTGAAACACCACAATCGATTAGGACATTAGAGTCCCCGGTTTGTAGTAATGTAGAGGATCGTCCAACTTCCTTATAGCCACCTAATGCTGTAATACGAATTATTGGATTATCTAATAATGGTTCCCGATGTACCATTTTACCGATTCGTAATAGAGCAGCTTTTCTTTCTTTAGTTTCAGTTGCTAAAAGACCTCTCACAGTCCGGATAATATTCGACTTTAATGGAGGTATTCTTATAATTTTAGGCCTCCATTTAGTTTGTAATGTTATATCTACTAATGATGTTGAATTACTTTTTACTTGAGATGGTCTTTCTAATTGAATAATTACTTCACCTATAGTTTCATCAAAATCAATATCTCCTATATTCAATTTTAAGTCATCAAATATATTTTTAATAATGTTTTTAGTTTTATCAAATGGAAGTCTAATTGACGGATCAGATCTTATAACTACTCGTTTTCTTATAGTACGAGCAATTTTAGATATCAATCCTTCATCATCTAATAAAACATCAATGTTTTTTGAATAAATTGCAACCTCAGGACCTTCAAATTCAACTTTTGTTACTCCAGAATTCTTGGGGATTAATTCATTTATTTTGAATATAACATTATCAAGCGAATTTATAGATGACAAAAAATCACACCCATTAGAAACGTAGCATTAAGTTTAGAAAAACAGTCTTAATTGCAATTTATCTCTACGTATGTTTTCTCTTCTCACTAGTGATTTATTTAGCTTGGGTATTTTTAATTATTTAATAATTAAAAATTATTGATAAAATGATATAATATGTGAATATACTTTGAAAAATCAATAAGTAGTTTCATATGGGATTGATATGTTTGTTGTCATTAACAATTTCCTTTTATTAAACTAATCTTTACTAAAATTGTGGATCTTGATTGCGCAAGAATAGATCCATAAAAAGGAGCCTTTTTTTTAATGTCAGAAGAGAATTTTACTAGTGACGATGCTTGGGTAATTTTGAACAGTATGTTTAAAGAGTTAGGGTTGGTTAGACAACACCTTGATTCTTATAATCATTTTGTAAGAGAGGGATTACAATTAGTTGTGGACGAAGAAACTGCGATTAGTCCTGATGATTCAAATTATACAGTGGAGTTTGGTAAAATTAGTTTAGATGAACCTTTTGTGAAAGAAGCTGATGGTTCAAGAACTGAAATTTGGCCAATGGATTCAAGAATACGAAATATTACCTATGCAGGTGAGTTAAAATTAAGGATGAAACAAATTTTTGAAGTTGAAGAAAATACTGCTATTGCCATTAATGGGGGTAAACCTAATATCGAAGAAGATGATGTGTTTATCGGTTATTTACCTATTATGCTTAGGTCTGATCATTGTAGATTAACCATGGCAAGTCCTAGTGATGAGATATTAATTAAACATGGTGAAGATCCAGCAGAGTCTGGAGGATATTTCTTGGTTAATGGATCTGAGAGAGTATTAGTAACTCAAGAAGATTTAGCCCCAAATCGTATTTTAGTTGAAGGGATGAAAAATAAACCCACTACTTCTTTGGCTAAAGTGTTTTCAACAATGAAAGGTTTTAGAGCTCCAGTAACCTTAGAAAGAGGAAAAGATGGGTCTCTTAAAGTCTCATTTCCATCAGTGTCCAGAAAAATATCTCTTATTGTGTTGCTTCGTGCATTGGGATTAGAAAAAGATGGACAAATTGCTAGAAGAATTGGTACTGATCCTAGAATACAAACAAAACTACTCCCTATTTTACAAGCTGAAGAGGTAAGAACTCAAGATGAAGCATTAGATTATATTGGTAAAAGAGTTGCAGTAGGTCAAACCAAAGAATATCGAATGAATAGAACTCAACAAGTATTAGATAGATATTTATTACCACATTTAGGAAATGAAGAACAAAATAGAATTGAAAAAGCATATTTCTTATGCCTAATGGCTCAAAGAGTTTTAGAATATGAGTCAGGTATGAGAGAAGCAGATGACAAAGATCATTATGCTAGTAAACGATTAAACTTAGCAGGAGATTTATTATTATTATTATTTAGAAATGCATTTAGATCATTGACACGTGATATTAAATATCAATTAGAGCGAAATGCGAATAAAAAGGGTGGTGCTTTGAAAACAGCAGTAAGAGCAGACGTTATTACTGAAAGATTAAGACATGCTTTAGCCACAGGTAATTGGGTTGGAGGAAAAGCAGGTGTATCACAATTATTGGATCGAACAAATTATATGTCTGCACTATCTCATCTCAGAAGAGTAGTGTCTCCTCTATCTAGATCCCAACCACATTTCGAAGCAAGAGATTTACATCCTACTCATTGGGGTAAAATTTGTCCAAATGAAACGCCTGAAGGACCAAACTGTGGACTTGTAAAAAATCTTGCATTACAAGCATATATTTCAACAAAAATTGATTCTTCATACCTCTTAGAGGACTTGAAAGACTTTGGTGTGAAACAAATCGATCAAGCACCTGGAAGAGAATTGACAAGAGTATTTTTAGATGGGGAATTAGTTGGCTATCACAATAATGGAGAAAGGTTAGTTAATATAGTTAGAACTGAAAGAAGAAATCGACAAATAGCACCTGAGGTCAATGTAGCATATTACGAAATAACTAATGAAGTACAAATTAATGCAGATCAAGGAAGAGTAAGACGACCAGTAATTGTAGTAAAAGATGGTAGAGCAAAATTAACTTTAGATCATGTCAACAAAGTAAAAGATGGAGATATGAATTGGAAAGATTTAGTGAGACAAGGTTTAATTGAGTATTTAGATGCTGAAGAAGAAGAAAATTGTTTAATTGCTATTAATCAAAGTGATTTGACTGATGACCATACACATTTAGAGATTTCAGCAGCTACAATTTTGGGAATATGTGCATCACTCATTCCATTCCCTGAACATAATAGGTCAGATCGTAATGTATACGAGGCCGGTATGGCAAAACAATCATTAGGATTATACGCATCTAACTTTAAGTTAAGATTAGATACGAGAGCACACATATTACACTATCCACAAAGACCTTTAGTGAGAACTTCAGGTATGACTGCGATTGGTTTTGAAGAAAGGCCTGCAGGACAAAATTTTGTGGTTGGAGTTTTATCTTATAATGGGTATAATATGGAAGATGCTTTGATCATGAATAAATCATCTGTCGATAGAGGTTTAGGAAGATCAACATTTTTTAGATCTTATGACTCTGAGGAAAGAAAATATCCTGGAGGTCAAGAAGATGCGTTTGAAATACCATCTGAAGATGTTCGTGGTTTCAAAGCACCTGAAATGTATAAACATTTGGCCGAGGATGGAGTTGTTGAACCAGAAACGGAAATTTCAGGTAAAGATGGAGAAGTTATAATTGGTAGAACTTCACCGCCAAGATTTTTAGAAAGTCAACATGAATTTGATATGCCTATGGAAAAAAGAAGAGAAACCTCAACATCTATGAGATTTGGTGAGAGTGGTGTAGCTGACTCAGTTATATTTACTGAAACTTCTGAAGGACATAGATTGATAAAAGTAAAGATGAGATCTCTTAGAATTCCAGAATTAGGTGATAAATTTGCATCTCGTCATGGTCAAAAAGGTATTTTAGGTACATTGATTGCTCAAGAGGATATGCCATTTACAGAGTCAGGAATTTCACCTGATTTAATTATTAACCCACATGCAATTCCATCACGTATGACAATAGGTCAATTAATGGAATTATTAGCAGGAAAATGGGCAGCTACTAAAGGTGATTTGGTTAATGCTACTGCATTCGAAGGAGTATCTGCAGATAACATAAAAGATGGACTTCATGAATTAGGTTACCAAAAATATGGTAGAGAAGTTATGTATGATGGAAGAACCGGAGAGAAATTAATTTCAGATGTTTTTGTAGGAGTAGCATTTTATCAAAAATTACATCATTTAGTAAATGATAAAATACATGCTAGAGCAAGGGGACCTGTACAAATATTAACAAGACAACCTACAGAGGGACGATCAAGAGAAGGTGGTTTGAAGTTTGGAGAAATGGAACGTGATTGTTTGATTGGACATGGAACCGCATTGATTTTGAAAGAGAGGTTATTGGATGAGTCCGATAAGTCTGAAGCATTATTCTGTGAGGAATGTGGTTTCATTGCTCAAAGAAACAGAAGGCTTGACAAATTAGAATGCCCTGTATGTCGTGAGCAAACAACAATAAGTCCAATAACAATTTCATATGCATTCAAGTTATTATTACAAGAATTAATGTCCTTGGGTATCGCTCCAAGAGTTGAATTAGAAAATAAAATGTAAAATTGATTTAATGCTTTGTATTATATACTCTACTTGTTAATTTAAATTTAAATATTCATATTTTATTGTATTATATGTATATTAGATGAACCAGAGTGATATCTTAGAATTAGAAAGAAAGATACTATATCATAAAAAAAGATATTATGATGGTGAGCCTGAAATTAGTGATATACAATATGATAATTTAGAAAAAACATTGAAAAAATTAGATCCTGAGAACCCAGTACTATACTTAGTTGGAAGCCCTGAGGGTGGTAAAATTGAACATATTCCAAGAATGTTATCATCACAAAAAGCAAATAGTTTAGAGGAAATTATTAAATGGAAAAAAGAAATCTCTTCAATTTCAGCAGGTTACAAAGTGGATGGATTATCATTATCATTAATATATGAAAATGGAAAATTAATTCAAGCGGCTACGAGAGGTAATGGGCAAACTGGAGATGATGTGACTTTACAAGCGATGAAAATAAAAAATATTCCAAAAAATATAGATATTTTTGAGAGAGTGAATGTAAGAGGAGAAGTTTATATGAAAATTTCTGAATTTAAAAGAGTCAATGGCAATTTAGATGAGAATGAAAAATATTCATCACCTCGTAATTTAGCAACAGGAAGTTTAAAACAAAAAAATATCAACATGTTGGATGATAGAGAATTAAATTTTATGGCATGGCAATTACTTGGTTATGGGGAAAATTTTTCTATTGATGAGCAAATAAAATCTTTAAGAAATTGGGGATTTGAAATTGCAGATAAAGATATACTAGTAAACCCAAATACTGAGGAATTAAATAGTATTTTTGAAAAATATGTTGATGAAAGGGAGAATTTAGATTTTGAAATAGATGGAGTGATATTCAAATATCTTAATTTCAAAGATCGTGATAATGCAGGAGAAACTGATCATCACCCAAGATGGTCAATTGCATGGAAATTTCAAAGTAAAGGTGAAACTACTATCATAGAAGATATCACATGGCAAGTGGGTAGGACGGGAGTATTGACGCCAGTTGCAGAGTTAAGACCAATATTTATTGCTGGAGCAAAAATTCAAAGAGCAACTTTGCATAATTTAAATTTTATAGAAACTGAGAATATTGCTAAAGGAGATAAAGTATCAATTGTAAGAGCAGGAGATGTTATACCAAAGGTTTTGAAAGTAATAGAAAAGGGTAAGAATTTAAAGCCATCATTCCCAAATATTTGTCCTTCTTGTGCAAATGAAACACAAAAACAAGCAGTTGAACTAGTTTGTAATGCAGATGTATGTAAAGATAAAAATATTCAAAAAATAGCATATTGGATAAAAATTCATGACATTAAGGGGTTGGGCCTAAAATCACTTCAGAAATTATATGATGAAGGAATTGTTCTTAATATGGAAGATTTGTATGATGATAAATTATCTCAGGAAATATTAGTTAGTTATTTAGGAAAAAATGGAGTGAAGATAAAGAATGAAATTGAAAGAAGTAGATATACAGATCTTTCATCATTTCTTACTGGATTAGGAATACAAAATTTAGGTCGTAGTTTGGGCAAACAATTGTCTATAAGATTTAAAAGTTTAGAGGCGATAAAAAATAGTGTTTTAGATGATTTAATAAAAATAGATGGCATTTCAGAATTGACGGCTAATTATATATTAAGAGGTTTAAATTCATCAGATCAGGTAGAAAAATTGCTTGAGAATGGAGTGGTTATTTCAGATAAATCATTAAATATAGTTAAAAAAAATGATAAACCAATAGGATTAGACGCATGGTTTGGAGAGGACTTCATAGTTGAGATAGATGAGGAACAAAATGTAGACCCATATTATAATGAGAAAAGAGTTTATGTCACAGGAACTATTCAAAATTTAACAAAAAAACAAATTAAATCTAAATTAGAAGGTCGAGGGATAATTTGGCAGGACAGTATAACAAAAAACTTAGATTATTTAATTTTTGGAGAAAAGGCAGGAAATTCTAAATTAAGTAATGCTGAGAAAAAAGGGGTTAAGATATTGTCATGGACTGAATTTAATGATAGCTTAAAAGAAAAAATTAGTTAATTATTTTTTATCAGTTTCATTTATGCCTTTAAATCTATTTTTGAAATATTTGTGATCTAAGTAGGTTTGAACAGAGTCATCTAAGAATTTTGAAGCATCAAGATTATCATACAGTAATTGCCGAACTTTTGAAGCCTGTAGGTTAGTTCTATCAAAAAAAGGAGTTGATAAAACAGAAATTCCAGCCTCTTCAAATAACATTCTTGTGAAAGGGTTATTACTGTAAAATGTGGAAAAACTTGGGATTAATCTCTTTAGATGAGAAACCCATAAGGAATTATCTTTAATATCATTGGTTGGAATGATTAATATTTTTGATAGATCAACATTTGCATTGTGCAACATCATTCTTATCATGGTTATTCTTTCACCTGCAGTAAACGGATTTTTTTCACTATGTGATAGTTGGGAAGCAGCTACAGCAATAATTAATTCATCAACATCTTTTAGAATATGATTTATCAGTTCGAGATGACCCAAATGTGGGGGTTGAAAACGACCTACTAGTAAACCTCGATGGATCATACTAAAATACCTTGAAATTTTATTAATGATATATATTAGGGAAGTGTAAGATTAAATTGTATTTTTTTATTAAAATTTTATACAAATAATAAAAATCTAAATGAGAAATTGAAAGGGATAGAAATAAAATTGAGTTGTAAAGAACATCAACTTTTAAATTAAACTATGTTTGGTGTGATTTAGCTATGCGCGTTTACTAGATTAGATGCGCCTCTGGTTGGTGAAAATTAATGGCAAATCGTAGCTACAGCGCACCAAGAAGATCTTCATTAGGATTTAGAAGAAGTAGAGCTTCAAGTAACAAACCATTTGTTAGAGGATGGCCTACTTTAAATGGTGACCCAAAAATTTTAGGATTTCCTGCATTTAAAGCTGGAATGACAAGAGTAATTTATAGAGAAGACAATCCAAAAAGTCACATTGCGAATACACAAAGAATAACAGCAGTTACAGTAATTGAAACTCCACCTGTGATGTTATATGGAATAAGAGCATATAAGATGACATCTTATGGTATGAAAATTCTGGGAGATGTGATGACGAACAGTCCCTCAAAATTTTATAAAAGAAAAAGAAGATACCCAGAGGTGACTAATATGGATGATCAAGTTAATAATTTGAAAGAAAAATTGGAAGAGGCTAAAGAGATTAGAGCAATCGTACATACTCAACCTGATTTAACAGGAATTGGAAGTAAAACTCCAGAAACTTTTGAAATTAAAATTGGTGGATCTGATAATAACTCAATATTAGATTGGGCAGTTGAAAGATTGGGTCAAGAGTTACAAATTGAGGATTTCACTAAACCAGGTGAATATATAGATGTTATTGGTATAACTAAGGGACATGGTTTCACAGGTACTGTAAAACGTCATGGACATACAAAGTTACCAAGAAAGACAAAAGATGGTACAAGAAGAGTTGGTTCTATCGGACCTTGGATTCCCGCGAGATTAAGATGGACAATTCCTAGATATGGTCAATATGGATATTTTAGAAGAACTGAATTTAATAAGAGAGTAATGAAAGTTGGTGTAGAAGGAAATGAAATCAATCCAAAAGGTGGATTTGTAAAGTATGGTCTCATTAAAAATAGATATTTATTGTTAAAAGGATCAGTTCCTGGACCCAAGAAAAGAATGATTATGTTGAGAACAGGTATAAGATCTGCGCAGAGAGAAGAAAGAGTACCAAGTATGAGTCATATCTCACAAAGGAGTCAGAGGTGAATAAATTATGGTTAAAGGTAATATTAAATCATTAAGTGGTGAAACTACAAAGAAGATGGATTTGCCATCTGTATTTGAAGTTCCATTTAGACCTGACCTCATTAAAAGAGCAGTCTTGTCTGATGAGTCAAAGAAAAGACAAAAACAAGGAAGATCAAAATTAGCAGGGAAATTAACAGCTGCTACAAGTGTTGGACCTGGTAGAGGAATTTCATTAGTACCAAGAACTCATGCGAAAGGAACTCATCATGCATCAAGAGGTGCTGTTGTTCCAAGTACAAGAGGTGGAAGATTAGCACACCCCCCAAGAGTAGAGAAGATTATTGTCGAAAAGATGAATAAAAAGGAATATGCATTAGCTCTTAAATCAGCTGTTGCTGCAACTGCAGATGGCGAAGTAGTAAAAGAAAGAGGGCATAGATTTGATGAAAAAGTAGAGTTTCCAATTATAGTTGAAGATAAATTCTCTGAAATCCAAAAAACTACAGAGGTTTTGAAGGTTCTGAATAATCTTGGTTTAGAAGGTGATTTAGAAAGGACTTCAAAAAGATCTATTAGAGCTGGAAAAGGTAAAGGAAGAGGAAGAAAATATCGTACAAAGAAAGGTCCACTTTTAGTTGTGGCAGAGAAATGTTCTACATTGAATGCTGCTAAAAATATTCCTGGTGTTAATATTATGACCGTGAAAGAATTGAGAATTACAGATTTAGCACCTGGTACATCTCCTGGAAGAGTAACAGTTTGGACTGAGTCTGCAGTAAAATCAATGGAGGAGTGGAAATAATATGGTAGATGCTTACAAGATAGTTAAGAAACCAGTGATTACAGAAAAAATCTGGGATTATGTAGAACTTCAAAATAAAATTGTTTTTGAGGTGACGAAAGAAGCCAATAAATCAAAGATAAAATTGGCCATTGAAGAATTGTATAATGTTAGAGTTGATAAAGTGAATACATATATCACTCCCTTTGGAATTAAGAGAGCGATTTGTACTTTGTCTGCAGAATATTCTGCAAGTGATTTAGCGAATGAGCTAAATCTATTCGGATAGGTGATATTATGGGAAAGAGATTAATTGTACAAAGGAGAGGTACTGGAAGTCCTGTATTCAGAGCAGCAGGACATAAAAGAGCAGCTCCAGTGAAATATAGAAAAATTACAAAAGATGAATTTGAAAATAATGCTGGAATTTCCGCAGAAGTTTTAGAATTATTTCATGAACCTGGAAGAGGTTCACCACTTGCAAAAGTTAAATTCATGGATGGATATCAAACATTGATGTTGCCTGCAGAGGGAGTATCAGTGGGATCAAAAATTGAGTTTGGTGTTGATGCAGAAATAAAAGAGGGAAATGTTCTACCTTTATTAGCAATTCCTGTGAGAACTCCAATTTTCAATATTGAAGTAAGAAAAGGTGATGGAGGAAAATTAGTAAAAGCAGGAGGAACTGCTGCATTAGTTGACTCTAAATCTGAAAAATCAGTTATTGTTAAATTACCATCTGGTAAATTTAAAAAGTTCCCTAGTGAAGTCAGAGCAACAGTAGGTGTTGTTGCTGGTGGAGGAAGAACTAGTAAACCATTTTTGAAAGCCGGTGCAAAATATCATGCTAGAAAAGCAAAAGGTTTGAAATATCCAAGAGTAAGAGGTGTTGCAATGGCAGCAGCTTTCCACCCACATGGTGGTGGTTCACATCAATCACCTCATCAACCAACTACAGTTTCTAGAAATGCACCTCCAGGTAGAAAGATTGGATTGATTGCAGCTAGAAGAACTGGTTACAAACGTGGTAGACAAAATCGTGTAGACAAAAAAGATATACAGTAATTAGTAAAAAACAATAAGAACATGAAATAATCATATAATTTGAGCTAACATTAAGAAGCTTCATGAGAATATTTTTTCTGTGATTGTAAGTGAGTCAGTTAGCTCAAATTTATATTATTATGTGTTTAGCCCGCCAGATACATCATATTTTTAGTAGAGTAACAATAAGGTATTTGTTTAACTTGTTCTGTAGAAATAATAATGAGCCTTCATAGTAGAGCAAAAATTAGAGTTGTTATTGCTAAACCAGGTCTTGATGGTCATGATCGTGGAGCTAAAGTGGTTGCTAGAGCATTAAGAGATGCAGGTATGGAGGTCATATATACAGGGTTACATCAATCTCCTCAAGATATTGTAAATATTGCTATTCAAGAAGATGTTAATGCGATTGGTCTATCTATTTTATCAGGTGCACATAATGTATTGTTTGAAAAAGTTGTTGAACTTTTGAAGAAAAATAGTATGGACGATATTTTGGTATTTGGAGGCGGGATTATACCTGATGAAGATAAAAAAAACTTAGAGGCGATGGGAGTTAATGCAATATTTGGTCCGGGTACACCTTTAGATGAGATAGTAGATTATGTAGAAAAAAATACAAAATTAATAAGGTGATAATATGAAAAAAATCAATCATGATAAAACTACATCAAAAATAAAAATTCCAATCAACATTGAGAAAAAAGATTTCAAATCATCTTATGCGGGAGAATTCCCTTACACGAGTGGAATACATCAAGATATGTATCGGGGTAGAACATGGACAATGAGACAATACTCTGGTTTTTCAGATGCAAAGGAGACTAATAAAAGATTTAAATTACTATTAGAAGAAGGTCAAAGTGGTTTATCAGTAGCATTTGATTTGCCAACTCAGATGGGTTATGATTCTGATGACCCAATGGCAATTGGTGAAGTTGGTAAAGTCGGTGTTGCAATTGATACTGTTGAAGATATGAAAATTTTATTTCAAGATATTGATTTATCAAAAGTATCTACATCGATGACAATTAATGCTCCAGCAATGATTTTATTAGCAATGTATGCAGTTACAGCAGAGGAAAGCGGAGTAGATATGAAAGAGATAATGGGAACCATTCAAAATGATATCTTAAAAGAGTATATTGCAAGAGGGACCTATATATTTCCACCGGAACCATCAATGAAGCTAATTACGGATGTCTTTGAATATTGTTATAATAATTTTCCTAAGTTTAATACTATTTCGATTTCCGGTTATCATATTAGAGAGGCAGGATCAACTGCAGCAGAAGAGTTAGCATTTACAATGTTGAATGCGCGAGAATATATGAGAGCCGCAATAAGTGCAGAATTATCAATTGATGATATAGGATCAAGAGTATCATTTTTTTTCAATGCACATAATGAGTTTTTTGAAGAAATTGCAAAGTTTAGAGCGGCAAGAAGAATGTGGGCAAATATGATGAAAGATGAGTTTGGAGCGAAAAATGATAAAACTATGAAATTAAGATTTCATACCCAAACAGCAGGTTCAACTCTTACTGCACAACAAATAGATAATAATATTGTGAGAGTCACAATACAAGGGATGGCAGCTGTTTTGGGAGGTACACAATCACTACATACCAATTCTAAAGATGAGGCTTTAGCCTTACCATCTGATAAGTCAGCAATTACTGCCTTAAGAACTCAACAAATTATAGCATTTGAAAGTGGGATAGGTGCAACTACTGATCCTTTAGCGGGCTCATTTTACGTGGAATATTTAACTGATGAAATTGAAGCTAAAGCATGGGATATAATTAATGAGATAGAGGAAATTGGAGTAATAGAGTCCATAAATCAAGGATTAATACAAGCAAAAATTCATGAGTCCGCATATGAGCATGAGAAATATTTGAAAGAGAAACAAAGAATTGTAGTTGGTGTAAATGAATTTACAACTGATGAAGAAATTCCCATTGATTTGTTGAAAGTGAGTGAGCAAATTTCAAAGGATCAAATTGATAGGTTAAAGAAAGTTAGAGCTAACAGAGATGACAACATGGTCTATGAAATATTGAATAATTTAGCGAACCATGCTAAGAGGGGAGATAATATATTCCCTGTGGTTATAGAGGCAGTTAGAAATAGAGCATCTATCGGTGAAATTTGTGCAACGTTGAAGGAAATTTATGGAAAATATAATCCATTATTTTAAATTATAATGAAATATCACGAAGTTCATCTAATTCTTTTTCTTTCTTTGTTTTAGTATCTTTATTGCTTAAATTTTGATCTGAAGATGGTATTTCAAATCCATTGATTAGATCAGGTTTGAAATAAGGTACAATATAATAAATAGCAAAACCTCCTATGATTATTAGGTATACCAATTCAGGTATGATATCAAATACTATGAAATCAATTGAAAATAAAATAAAAAATTCTTTTAAAATATAAGATATCAAAGTAATATAAAATAGAATATTGAATGGATGTAGAAATTTATTATATGTTTCTACCTCCATTAATTGCATATATTAATTTTAATAAAGTTAATTAATTTATATATTTTTATTTTTATTTTATGAATTTCTCAACAAAGTAGAATATAATCAACATATACAAGAAAGAGAAATATAATTGAGGTATATGCTTAATTTTTCGAGATTATTAGATTATGATTATAAATTAAGTAAATCAATATCTGAGTGGATAGGTTATGATAGTGTAATTAGAAAAGTAGTCCAAATTTTTACGGTTTCTGGAACTTTTGTATTTTGGGCGCCTATATTATTGATATATTATTTTATGAATGAAACAAATCGTAGTGCTATATATTCAATAGCATTTATGACAATAATAATGCTGGGTATAGTTTATGTAATCAAACATGTGGTAAAAAGAAGTAGACCCGAATATAAAGATACTAGATTAGGAGTGGTAGCATTAGATGCCTGGAGTTTTCCTTCTGGCCATGCAACTAGAGCGACATATATGGTAATTTTGATGAGTATTTATTTTCCTGAATGGAGTATATTATGGTTTATCTGGGGGTTCTTAATTTGCCTCTCTAGATTATTGCTTGGAGTTCATTATTTGACTGATATTTTAGCAGGTATAATTATAACATCTACAATTATATTGGTTATGTTTTCGATTAATTGGCTACCTACTGCTCCATTTTGGAATATTATCAGTTGAAAATGAGAAAAGATAGGTTTATATTTAAAAAAATAATAGAATTATATAGTGCAATCGGTATTTGATGTTGAAGATGATGGAGATGAAAAAGCTACAACAATAATGGGTTTTGAGACAGAACTTTCTGCGAATGAAGCAAGAGTTTTGCATTCATTAGTAAGATGGCCTAATTTGTCAGATCAAGCGATACATAGTAGAATAAATATGAAAAAATCTACTTTTTCATCAATTAAAACAAGATTAAAGGAGCAAAATTATTATGACAGATATTATGTTCCTAATTTTCCTAAGATAGGCTTTGAATTATTTTCGGTATTCTTTGGTAAACTGAATAGATATACCACTGCAGAAGAGAGAATGAGAGTTGCGAAAGATCTATTAGAATCTTTTGTTGAAGATTTTTACATAATAAGTGAAAATAATGTTGGTTTCAATTTCTCTGTGAGTGAAAATTTAACGGAACATGAAAAAAACCTTGAAAGATTTTTTGAAACGTATATTATAAACAATTTTCTTTCTAGAGCTGGAATGGAAACATTGTACTATCCATTTGAAATATCGAAGATTTATTCGTTTATGGATTATGAAACTATTATTGCTAAAATATTTGGGTTCAATTCTGAGGAATTTGGCAATAGGATGACAATACCAACTGGAAACGTTAAAAAATTTAAATTAACAAGAGCTGAAAGAAAAGTACTTGTTGGATTAGTAGAATATCCTGAGGAGAGTGATACTTTAATTGCTGAAAAAATTGGGGTGAGTAGAAATACTGTTGCAAATGCTAAAAGAAAATTTTTGAAAAAAGAGATTGCTTTTCCTAGAGTAGTACCTAATCTAAATAAATTAGGATTAAAATGTTTGAGTTTTAGATATTATAAATTTTCTTCAAGATTGGATGATAAAACAAAAAGGGAAATAGCTGAAAATATTAGAGAAATTATGGCACCTCATTTTTATGTTACTAAATCGTTAGATGGAGTGAGTTTATCAGCACATATTAATGATGAACATTATAATAAGGCAGAAGATGAATTATCAGAGTATTTGATGAAAAATGATTTTCTTGCCGAAGATCAGGTATCATTCAAATTAAATATTGAGGAAATGGATTTAATTAAAGAATACAATTTTCTACCATTAGTTATGAAGCGATTAGGGTTCAAAACATCCACCTCAATATCAGACCAATAAATGATAAATTAATTTATAATTTAATTTGAAGAGATTTGTGAGCTTCAATAGATTTTAAGGCGACTATGCATTAGTACATATTGAACTTCCAGTATCGGAGATTGAATATTGAATTTAATTAGTTTAATATTATTTGTGGTTTTGTTAATCACCTTAAATGCTTTTTTTGTGATTGCCGAATTTTCACTGCTAAGAATAAGAGAAAATAGAATAGAAAATCTATATGAAACAAAACCATGGGGAAGCGATTTTCTAAAAAAAATAAGTAGTGATTTGAATAAATATATAATTACATCTCAAATAGGTATAACGCTTAGTACCTTGTCAATTGGATTTTTGGCGTTAAATACTTCAAATTATGAATTGAGTCTTGTGATTGGTAATGATGTGTTTACGAATATATTGTCATTTTCCATTGCTCTAATTGCAGTATCATTTTTACACTCCGTATTTGGAGAATTAGTTCCTAAAATTATATCGATTAATTATATTGAGGAAACTGCATTAAGAATTGCACCTTTACTATATTATGTTAGTTTTATAATATTACCATTTACAATTTTATATCAACAATCTGCGAATTTATTCGTTCGCTTATTTGGGGTAAAGGCAAGTTCGAGATTATATTCAAGAGTATATAATGAAGATGAACTTAAATTATTAATTTCAGAGAGTCAAGAATTTGGTGAGATTGAAGAGTCTGAAGAAGTTTTATTGAATAGAGTATTTGATTTTACTGAAACAAAGGTTAATGAAATATTTACTCCAAGATTTGAAATAGTTGCTTTTGAGAAAAAAGTACCCGTTGATGAAATAATAGAAAAAGCTAGAGAAACTGGTTTTTCAAGATTTCCTATTTATGAGAATAAGTTAGATGAGATAATAGGTTTTGTGCATGTAAAAGATATTTTAATTGGAGATTATAAAAGTCCAGATTTCAATATTATGAATATATTACGAAATGTATTAGTAATTCATGAGGCTATGCGTTTAGATCTGTTACTTGAGAAAATGCAGAGAGAGAAATCACAAGTTGCGGTTGTTGTTGATGAGTATGGTTCTATAGAGGGATTTGTGACTATTGAAGATATATTAGAAGAAATTGTTGGGCCAATTGATGATGAATTTGATTTAGATAGTGACGAGTTAATTGAGAAAATTGGAAGAAATGAATTTTTAGTAGATGGAAGATTAGAGTTGGATGTATTTAATCAAACATTCCAATCTAATTTGGAATCAGAAGATGCTTTGACGATTGCAGGATATATTATCGAAAGTTTAGAGTCTGTGCCAGAGGAAAATGCAAGTTTTCAGATCACAAATGAGAAAATGGAAATTATTTTTGAAATAAGAAAAATGGACGGAAACCGAGTAGAAAATGCATTGGTTGTAATTAATAAAATTTAATTATATGTGTAAAAACCTTCACCTGATTTTCTACCCATTTTACCTTGATTTACCAAATCATATAAAATATTAGCAGGCTTATATTTTGGTCCTAAATGTTTGTGGAGATATTCTGCGATGTATAAAATTGTATCAAGACCTATGAAATCAGACAAGGTTAAGGGTCCCATGGGATGATTAAGACCTATTTTCATAGCGGTGTCAATGTCTTCTTTTGAAGCTATATCATTTTCCAGTAACAAGTATGCTTCATTTAATTGAGGAATCAATAACCGGTTGACAATAAATCCAGGTGTTTCCTTTGCTTTTACAGTGTCCATACCTAATGTTTGGCCGAATTGAATTGCGATATTCATTGTTTCTTCAGAGGTATGAGTCGTTTGTATAAATTCAATTAATTTAAGAATAACTGGGGGGTTAAAAAAATGAGTACCTAAGAATTTTGATGGTCTTTTACTAGCTTTTGCCATTTCAGATATTGAAAGTGAAGATGTATTTGATCCAAATATTGTATGCTCTGGCGCAAAATTGGCTACTTTTGCCCATAGTTCTTTTTTAATATCTAAATTTTCGATAATTGCTTCAATTATTAAATCAGAATTTGAAACTGCTGCTTCCAAAGATATGGTACCTGACATTTTTTGAGTAATTAATTCTGCGTTTTCTTTGGATAGCTTATTTTTTTCAACTTGTCTTTTTATCCATTTTTTATTTCTTTCAATCCCATTATTTACAAATTCTTCTTTCACATCATAAAAGACAACATTATAATCATGTAAGGCACAAACTAAACCAATTCCTGCCCCCATCTGCCCAGAGCCTAATATAGTAACATTAGTTATTTCATTCATATTCAAGATTTTTAAGGGTAAAATATATTTGATTGGTATTAGTAATATACTTTCAAGTGATGATTTGTAATTTGATGAGTAAAAATACATATGTCAATGAGTATTCTTTTCTATATTATACAAATATAGCAACTATGAATAAGTATGAAACCATAAAGGTTCATTATGATAATCCTATGGAGAAGGCTATTACAATTGTATTTAGTAGAGAAAAGCAATTGAATGCCATGAATTCATTAATGGTTAAAGAATTATCAACATTAATTGATGAAATTGATTCAGTTAAAGAAAAATATAGAGTCCTAATCTTAACTGGTGGAGGAGCTAAATCTTTTGTTGCAGGAGCGGATATTTCTGAGATGAGTAATATGAGTCCTAATGAGGCTAAATTATTTTTGAGCTCTGCTCAAAATGCTTTACTAAAATTAGAGAAATTAGATTTACCAGTTATAGCTAAAATTAATGGTTTTGCTCTAGGAGGTGGTTTTGAAATAGCATTAGCATGTGATATTAGAATCGCATCGGAAAATGCATTATTAGGCTTACCTGAGGTAACTCTTGGGATCATTCCAAGTGCAGGAGGAACTCAACGATTAACTAAATTGGTTGGAGAAAGTATTGCAAAATATTGGATTTTGACTGCTAAGAGACTTAAAGCTAAAGAGGCATATGATTTTGGTGTTGTTCATGAAGTATGTGAACCGCAAGATTTGGATAAATATACAAATAAATTAATTGAAAAAATTATAGGATTGGCACCTATAGCACTAGTAAAAGCTAAGAAATCAATACAATCAACCTTTTGGAAAAATACAATTCTTGGATATGAAGACGAGTTAAATAATGCTGTTGATTGTTTTGAGAGCGATGATCTTAGAGAAGGTATGAATGCATTTTTAGAAAAACGTCGAGCAAATTTTGAAAATAAATAACATTTGGCAGAAAATTAATTATAACCTCATCAATATAGAAATTATGGTATTTGATACGGTAATTATAGGAGCAGGAGCAATGGGTTCTGCGACTGCATACTGGTTATCTAAATATCAAAATGTTGCATTAATTGAACAGTTTGATTTATTACATCATAATGGAAGTTCACATGGAGAGTCTAGAGTTATAAGAAAAACATATCGTGAAAATCATTTTTCAGATATGATGAATGAAGCATACACGCTATGGAATGATGTGCAAAATGAGACGAAAAAACAAGTATATTGGAAAATTGGGGGGTTAGATTTAGGTATAGAGGGAAATATTGATTTAAAAAAAACTATTAAGGTATGTGAAGATAGAGAACTTAATCACCAAATATTGGACGCAGGAGAATTGAGGGCAAAATATCCTGCATATTCTAAAATCAATGATGATTATAGTGCGATATATCAAGAAGATACAGGAATATTGAATGCATCAAAATCTGTGGATATGTTTCAAAGACAAGCCATGAGTCAAGGATGTCAAGTTATCCCTAATAGTCCTGTTTTGTCGATAAAAGATTCAGGTGAGTTGAAAATTATTGAAACTCTTGGAAATACATATTATGCGAAAAAAGTAATTGTTACAACTGGATCATGGATGAATAAATTGGTAAATTCTTTAGGATATGAATTAGCATTAAAAATTTGGAAATTATCATTTGGATATTACAAAGTTAAAGATTTTAACCATTTTATGCCAAAAAACTTCCCTGTATTCATACACTGGGGTAATGATTATGACTACGGATTTCCGATACATGAAAAAAATGGGTATGTTAAAATTGCACCACATGATAATAAATTAATAGAAAAATTAGATTTTAATGATGGTAACAATAATGTTAATCAAGAATTAATTGATCATGTAAGTAATTTTATTGATAATACATTTACAGGGATTGATACATCCAATCCTCTGATTGAGACTTGTTTGTATACTATGACTGAGAATGAAAATTTCATTATTGATTATTTCCCAGATGATGATAATATAATTTTAGCGGGAGGTTTTTCTGGCCATGGATTTAAATTCACTCCATTGATTGGAAAAATATTACAAGAAATGACGATTGAAGGAGAAAGTAGATTTCACTTAAATGAGTTTAAGCTGAATAATTTTATTAAATGATTTATTCGGGTAAGTAATTATTTTGACAATTTATACACCAATAAGATGCTCTATCTCCTTGAGTTGATTTGAGTATTTTGGATTTGCATGTATTACAAGTTTCACCTTGTCGATCATATACTAAAAATTCATTTTGCATCAATCCACTATATCCATCTACATGTTTGTAATCTCGTAATGTTGAGCCTTTGAATTTTAATGCTTTATGACCTACGAGATGTAGATTTTTTGCTAATGTTGACAATTGTTTGTCTGATAAAAGATTTGATGGTGTGAAGGGATTGATATTTGATAGAAATAGAGCCTCATTTTTGTATATATTACCACAACCAGATACTATTTTACTATCTAAGAGAGCTTTTCCAATTTCTCTTGTTTTTGGTTTCTTTGTGTTACCCCTGACTCTGTTGATAAATAAAGAGCTATCAAAGACATCATCCAAGATATCTGGCCCTAAATTGTTGATAGATGAATGATGACTGATGGTATCAATACTGCAAATTTCAAATCGGCCGAATGTTCTGATGTTAACAAATATCAAATGTGAGTTATCTGATAGTTGAAAATATACTTTCCAATGGGGAAGATTATCAAGTGATTGTATTGTATTCTTCCAAATTTTATCACTATAATAATGCCATACGCCAGTCATTCCTAAATGATTTAGGGCGTATGAGTCTGTATTATTTTTTGAGAATTTGAAAATTAGAAATTTACCTTTCCTTTCTATATCGATTATGGTTGACGAAATAAGAGAATTAATTTCTTTATTGTGTTGATAAAATTTTTTAGATTTTGCGACCTTTACTTTTGTTATGTTTTTTTGTATGACATCCAAGAGACCTCTTCTTATGGTTTCTACCTCAGGTCCTTCTGGCATATTTTTTACTAATATATTGTCTTAATTGAAATTAATTATTAGAGAATGGATATAAATTCTATTTAGAATTTTTATCTATCTGTCTTCGGAATAATTCAATTCCAGTTAAACCAACTACAATACCTGCAATAATGATCAATAAATTACTTCCAAAATCGCTTGATGGTTCTTCTGGGATTATTGCATTCGATATTGTTTGTGTAGAAACTTCTGTTGATACTTCAGTAGAGGTTTCAGTGGAAGTTTCAGTAGTCTCGGTAGTCTCGGTAGTATTAGTATTATTAGTAGGTGCTACATAAGCATCAACTGTAAAACTGGTGGTAAAACTTAAAGAATTATTTGCTCGATCTAAAAGTAACAAGGTCACATTATATTCTCCTTCTGAATAATTTGCATTAGATATTTCAACTAACTCATTTGAAGAGACGACTCCTGCTGATAAAGTTACATTATTGATCATTAGTGTATAGTTTGATAAGGTTGGATCAATTGCTTTGAAGCGAATTAAACCATCTGTTTCTGTTTCCATGTAATCATCTGCAGTAAATAATGACAGGACAGGTTTGGTAGTATCGAGTAGATTTACTAAAAGACTTTGATTAACATTATTTACATAGGAGTCAATGAAACTAAGTGTAAAATTATATTGAGTCAGCTTAAACGATCCATCTATAAAATCATTTAAGTTCAAAGTAGGATTTGATGAATTCAAATCAGTTGAATATAAAAGAGTATTATTTTGATAGACTTTAAGAGAGTCTAAATTATCATCACTTACATTAAAATTAAGAATTTGCGACTCTCCAACTTCATGATCAACATCAAATATATTATGAAATATTTGTGGGATGTAATCATATACAGTTACATTTACAAAATGATTGTGAGTACTATTTTGCTCAGTGTGAAATGCTAAGGTTAGATTTGCGAACTCATATTTAGTAAAATTGGATATTGAAAAATTAGAATATGAAAAATTAGTAAATATTGATGAAATATTGACAGATATGGTGCCATTTTCATAATTTTGAGTTTCTATTAATTCATCATTAAGATATGCATCATACGTAGTTCCATTTTCAATTGTAACATTAAGCGATAAACTAACGTTATTTGATTTATAATCATAATCTAATAAAGATGGTCCAGAAATTCCTCCTTTTGTTATAGTAATGTAATCCAAAGTCCAATAACTGTATGAAGTATGATTATATGCTCTAACTTGTATTTCATACATAATTTGATTACTCTCTAACTGAATAAATTCATTATTTGTACCATTTTTAGTTAATTTGGTTGCTAATAAATCACCATCTACATTAAATGCGGAAACATTATAGACCCTATAAGTATTAAAAAATGCAGAAAAACTTTGAATTGGCTGATGAAAGTAGATTGCGTTATTGGAAGAAAATGAAACTAACCCTTTTGATCCACTGTAACAACAATAAAAACCTACTGAACTATATATATTATATTCAGAAAATGTAATAAGGTTTGGATCATTTGGAATTTTATTATCTTCAAAATCAAATATATATTCATTTGATGCTTGATTTATTTTGATATCATCATTGATAGGTGATATATTTTTGGCATCACTCATTTGAGGAGTAATTGCTATAAGGAGCAAAAGAATAATAATACTGAGCTTAATTCTCACTATTTTCAAAAATTATTACTCTTTAAATTGATTATCATATGAGCATTAGGAATTCAATATAATGAATAATCAGTGAGGATTAATTGAGAATGGGATTCTGAAGAAATTTTGAAACATAATTTTCCATGAGGAGAAATCATCACCTCTAATATACTATCAATTTCGATTTTAATTTGCTCTCGATATATTCGTTCATATCTAAATAATTGATATGATAGATCGTTATGAATAAGTTGTTCTGAGTCTTTTAATGGTTGAATTGTTTCATCATTGGTAAATTCTGGTCTGCGTTTCCAACAGTCAATTGAAATACTGCTAAGAGTTCCATTTGGCCTAATTTCAAATTTTTTAGAGGAATTAATTAAATTATCTCCCCTTGAAATGATTGTTTCAAAATCAGTTATACCATTACTGGCAATTTGTAATAATATATCTTCTTCATTAATATAGGATAGAGATTGAGATTGATAGGCTGAAATTAATCCTTTTGTAGTTATGAAAGGATCTTTTTCTAAAATGATATCTTGTTCTTTGAAAATACCATGAATATATTCTAAAAATGGTGGCCATGATGAGCCTTTTCCTACTAATATTACATTTGCTAATTCTTTTTTTGTGAGACCTCGCTCTTGTCCTTTAGCCATTACATTTCTTAGAAGTAATTGAAATGATTTGAATAACTCCGATTTTTTAAATTGTGAGTTCATATCAATATCAGTTGTTGGATCAAAACTGATGTCGATACTATTTTTTTTGCCATTTAATGTAATACTCAAATTTTCACTTAGTTCTATTTTTGATATATCAATATCGTTATGAGAGTTTTTAAATTCTATACGCGAGGAAATAATTTCAAAAAGAAGTTTGTTTATATCCTGACTACCTTTATCTAAATTTGATTTGCTAATTATAACTGGAGATGTATCATGAATATCCTTTAATCTTGCATCTTCTGATTTCTTCTTATTTTTTGGACCATCTAATTTTGCTATAGAGGATAACATTTGTGACCCTCCAATATCTATAACTAAGGTATTTTCTCGTTGATTAGTAACACAATGGATTGCATTGATTGTAGCACTGATTTCATCAGTGAGAAATATTTCATCAAATAAATAATGTGATAATGAATTTCGTATCCAAGATTCAAAATTAGAAGAAATGTTTGTAGGAATTGCTAAACAAAGAGTAGGAATTTGGTGTTTAGTTTCTTTAATTACCAGATCAATCACAGAGTGAAGAAAATGTTCATATGCAAGATGAGGGGTTATGATCGAATTTTGGATTCGAAGTTGTTTTAATATTGGATTTTTTAAAGAT
>Ga0255766_10000066_pt1 | contig 92395 bp, 92 predicted proteins | sample 071ome_23_FD_179966 | JGI IMG/M metagenome (GOLD analysis project Ga0255766, IMG submission 179966) | Coastal salt marsh microbial communities from the Groves Creek Marsh, Skidaway Island, Georgia - 071403BT metaG (version 2) | ecosystem: Environmental > Aquatic > Marine > Intertidal zone >...
CTGAGCATAAGCATTAGGCAAGTAAAAGGGTTTGTTGTAAGCTGATTGGTCTATTACTTCTGTAAAGACCATTCTTCTTTCGCTATCAAGCTGAGGACTACCAAAATAGACAACCCCTGTTGAGTCCATAGGTAAAACTGTGGATAGAGCAATCAACCCTGAGTTAATAGAAATGTCCTCAAGAGTTATCTGATTAGAACCTTCCAAAACGGCTTCGCTCGTAAAGCTCGCAATATTAGGGTGTACCCCTAACTGAACTGAGGGTGAAGCATAGGGATATAACTCCTCAGAAGTAGAGCTACCTGTTTGTAATGACCATAGCTTTTCGGAAACTTTAATAGGTCGAATGGCTACTTGGTTAGCCCCTATAAATATAGGAGCATTCTTTGCCCCAAAAGTCTGACTCGCTCGTGACTGATAATAGACTGCCACTTGATACCCATTCACACCACTATTAGGCACAGGTGCTCTTGCATGACTCTGAACTTGGACTAACCTCTGACCACTAAAAGCTGTGACGAATTTAAGCTGACTGAAAGTGTCTCCTAAGTTGCTTGAAAGCAAGTTGACAGCTACGGTTGCATTTCCGTTAGTCGTGTCAAGAATTACAGGGTTATAGCTACCTGTATTATCAACATGGACTTTCCAAGGTAATCTAATACTGTTGTCAAAACTCGTCACTAGCGTGTCTGTGATTGAGTTGGTGACTCTTTCTAAGCTTACCTCTCTCACACCCTCTCGGAAATAAACCAAAGGTGGTTGAGCCTCAGAATCTAAGGCTCGCTGACCACTATCATACTCAATCACAGAACCTGTAGGGTAAACGCCTGTTGTCGGAGTCGGTTGGTTAGGGATAGGGGTTGCACTCAAACCTTCGCCTGATGGGTACTCAATTAAGAGTGTTACAAACATTCTTCTCGGAGAACCGACATCACCACTACTTGATTCACCAACCATTTGATAAGTGACAGGGGGGGAAGTAGGGTCAGCAGGAATAGTATAACCTAAGTTTACCCCACCCGTCACTTGTATGTAGTTATAGTCAAGAGTTAGGGTAATCGTGTTTGTCCCAAGCCCCTCTATAAAAGAGAAATAAGCGTCTTGGAAGACAGACCCATGATAGTTCCCCTCATCATGCCAACACTCTAAAACATCAGTTATTTGAGTCCCTACAGGAAATACGTCATCAAGGTGTAAGTTCTGACCTTGCCCTAAATCATCATTCCAAACCTTAAAAGATCCTGATGTGTCGAGAGCTGAAATGTCTATTTCTATCTCGTCACCAAAGTACCAATTTGCAGCCCCTCCTGCTTTAGTGACTGAAATAGCACCCTGATGATTATTCGAGCCATCAGGAAATATTTCTAAGACTAAGCGAGCAATATTCGGTGCGTCTGAAAATCTAGTCGCCACATGGTCAAAGTTGCGTATGAAGTTTCCTCGACCTGTATTCCCACCTTGACCTGCGGGCACAAGAGTAGTGGCTCTACCTATTTCATCACAGACCATAGGAGCTAAAGACATCGACCCACTACTGTTCGCAATGTTCCTAAAGTCTGAGCTGTCCATGAACCATGTTTTGAGTTGATTATCTAATAGAAAGCCAAACTGCCTGTCTAACTCTGCACTATAATCAACGCCTCTAGGAAATACCCTCTTTCTAATATCAAGTACATCTGTCTCAACAATCACATCTGAGAATAAGCCATCGGGTCGATCTGATTCCCCAGGTAAAATGGCTATCGGAGCATTGATGTCGAGGTTCGTATTTGTCAAAAGGGCGTGGTCGTGGAGAAGCCCATTATTTGCTTGTACTTCGGGGTCAAAGTCGCCCACATTTCGTCTAAAAACAAAGCAAATCGGAATAGCATACACATATCCATCAACAGTATTAAAAGCTGTCGCTGAACTCTGAGTCCCATTACCTGCAATGTATAACCCTGCGTCTAATGGGTGGTAGTTTTTTAAAGACGAGACTATATACTCACTGCCGTTCGCAGGAGAGAAATACTGACTCGCAACGGGAGCTGATTGACCTCCCTGTGCGAAGATATTTTGATTATAAAACCCGTCAGCTTGCGTCTTAGGGTCTATTCCTGTACCTCCATGTATGTAATGGAAGTCGGCTGAGAAAACTCTGAAGCGATACTGCATTTGAACCCTTCGAGTGGTTTCACCAATAGAGCCATCTCGAATGTCATCTGCAAAGTTATAGCTAGGGTCAGCTTGTGTATTTCCTGCAAAGTAAATCTGATTCGGTGCAGGGATACCTTCTCCACTCGTACCACCCACAGGGTTTGTTGCTGAAGCCCCTGCACTTGTCGTACTTAGAATAATCTGATTTCCGTTTACTCCCCCATCAAACGTGAGGTTCGCAAACTCAGTCCCTCTAGTCTCTGCTGTGACGTTCACACCGAGCGTAGAAATGAGGTTGATTTGATCGCTCAGATTACGAGCTGTCTCATAAGCCGTAGCACCAATAGCGAAGTCGGTATCTGCTACAAGGGTAATCGTAGCTCCACCAATCGCTGACCCGTCAAGGATAAAGAGTTCGCCTGCTTGGATTGCTGTATTATCTAATACTCTAAATTTGCCTCTAGCGTCTGAGGCAGGAGTAACTAGAGCTTGCCATACCTCAAGAAAAACGAAGTCCGTTCTCTTGATGTCAGGGGACACACCTAGAGGAGTAGAGGGTGGTGGTAGTTGAATCTTATTTCCTCCGGTTTGAGGGTCACTACCCCCCACAAATATTTCGTAACCTGCCACGTTCACAGTAAAAGGGCGTATATGAATCGTATTAGCCTCGAATAAAGGGTCACTTACAGCATAAAAAATGAAGTTATCTCGGTCTTCACTAACAGGGAACTCTGAGACAATACCACTAGGTAAAGGTTTACTGCTTCTTTGCTGTGAAATGTTTTGAACAAGGTTTAGCTCACTATCAAGTACGGGCTTCCCCGATTGATAGATGACGCTCACCCAAGATTTATAAGCAGGGTCTAAGTTATTAGACGTAGTGTTAATAAAGTTAGCCATTTCTAACCCTCACTTTCTTAAAAGGTAAGTCTCCAAGTGAGAGCGAGAACAGCCCCTGCGGGCTTGTTAATCACAGGAAATGTGAGGTAGTTCACAAGCACATCATAAGAAGTGAGGTCAAGTGTTGTGTCTCTTGTAGGAAATACATCAGGATTAGCTACTACGCCTTGTTCTGCGATAAGTCCCATTTCAACTAAGCCACCTACTGCTTCAGACTCATTAAAAACAGTCGTCAGGTCTACCACGTTGGTAGGGACGGAACTTTCCGTACCATCTGCATTTCGGTAAACAACGGAGCTGAAGCTCTTTCTACCCAACTCGATTCTGAGCTTTCTCTGTCGGTTATCTGCGAGGTCAGGTGAATTTTGGTCGCCCGAATAGCCTGTACCCACAGCTAACTTATTCACAGGTCCAACACCAACTTGACCACTAAATAACATAGCGGCAAGAATCCCACCATCTAAGGTGTAGATGTTCTTCTTATCTAGTACGATTTCCTCTTTACCATCAGGAAATGTCAGCTTACCAAGAACATCTCCTCGAACCGAATAAGTTGAGTCCTTGAAAGAAAAACCTAAACCAAACCCTGTTGTCGCAGGGGCTTCAATCTTATCTCGTGCGTTGCTCATCATTTCCTCCTGTAAGGGGCTTATCTACTAATCATCATACCCATGTGGGATATAAACTAATAACTCATTGAAGAAACTCAAAAGTCACAAAGTCTTTGACCACATTTCTTGATTGGACTAGTTGGGTTTCTTCTCCTACCAAACTTGTAGAGCTATTGAGAATTAAACTAGGTGCATATAGTCGATCTCTATCTTGAGTCACCGAGTTTGTGTTTTGATACCGAGCACCCGACAGCTCTAATCGAGTTACCTCATCATCATAAAATACCTGTTCGCCTGCCTGTCCCTCAATCTGAGTCGTGACTTTTTGATTAATCTTTCGGTCTTGGTCAACTTCTCCCGTATTCAAGATACGACCTTGAGGGTTTGACATGATTTCTTCTGCTGAAGGTGTTGTGAGAGTGCCTGTCTCAAAGAGATCAAAAGGCACTTGCCCCTCACTCAGAATCAAACTTCCTGAAGACCAATCTAATCCCGAAACTAAGGGCTTTACGGAAATAGCTTGCAACTCGATAATAGAGCCGTTGTCGAGTCCCTCGAAATAGACTACTCCTTTGCTTAAAGTGTAATCTATTTCCGTTGAAGTCTCTATCCCATCTTCTATCGAAATAAGACTTACTTCTAATATGTCTCTAGGAAAAAAACCGAAGCTATATAAAGGCACTTTGTTGTTATTTACTGTGGCTCTACCCACAGCAAAAGAAGAGACTCTATCAGCAGGGATACTTTGAATGCTATCTGATCTATTCAAGTAGAATTTACCTAGACCTAGATATTGGTTATTCAATCCATGCGTTCGAGCAATCTCTGTTTTGAGTGAGAAGTACTTTGTATTCTGAGGCGTAACAGGAGTTGTAGAAAACAAACCTACGTTTGGCTTATCTCCATAAAAAGTGCCTCGTTGTGTGCCTGCATAAGTGTTTATTCTAGTGTCATAAATCGTCCTAGAAAAAGCCCCTGTTTCTTGGGTTGCTCGTCTAGGAGCGTTCAGCACAAAACTCTGACTGTTGAGTTCTGAGAAGTTGAAGTAGTCTCCTTCTCCATAAGGAACAAGAAAGCTCAGTTCAGTACCTACAGGAATACTGCCATAGATAGTTATTTGATTTGTTAAGGGGACGTACTCAAAAATCGAATACCCATCTAAACTCACGATGTCGCTAGATATGGTAGGTAAGCCTTTGTAAGCCTTTCTGATAGGCAGATTTATCTTAAAGACTACTTTAGGAGGAGTAACATCGGAAGATTCAAGTATATGTTTGACGACTCTTTTTCGAGGAGGTCGAGTAGTCCAAGAATACTCCAAAAAGTCCACTTCAACAGAGCCTGTTGTTAAACCGATATTATCAAGAGTTAACTCCAAAGCCCTTACATAATACTTCCTACGACCTCGCACCTCAATGAAATAAGCAGAACCATCTAAAAGAACGATTTCGCCATCTCCAAGATAAGGTAAATCATTAAGAACTATACCAATCGAACCTGCAACTCCAAGATCAGTAAAGTAGCCTGCTGAATCTATCGCCCCTGTTCCTGTTTTATTGAATCGAGGAAATGAATAAGTGTATGTTCCTTCTTCAGGTCTTATTTCTGTCAGGTCTATAACTTGTCTATACTGCTGAAATTCATAGACCATATCACCATTTACGTCAGTAGTTTCTACACGAGTCTGAATACGATCTGCTTTTCTAACAAGTGAGCGAAATACCCGTACTGATTTGCCCGAAGCATAGCCGTAAACAACACTCTCGTAAGTGCCTATTCTCGCTCCTCTCATGTTCTCTTGATAACTATTCCCCAAAGAGAAATGGAAGTCAGTTCCAAAGCTCTCTGTATAGCCACCATGACCGTCAGAGTTGAATATGCCCATTTGATCTGAGGGTTGTGAAATAGACTCACCTAAAACAGAAGAAATATCACCCACTTTGATGTGAGCAGGTTTAGTCGTTTTAAGGAGTTTTCTGAGGTTGCTCTGCAAGTTGATAATCTGAGGAGGCAACCCAAAGTCTACTGTATGGGTGTGACCATTAGCTTCTTGAACAACCCCGTTTACAATGTCATGTTGGTGTAGCTCATCACCCCAACGATAACCTACAGGGGCGAGTGTAGAACCGTACCCTGTCTTGGGGGCTAAGACTAAGTGCCGATGGTAGTCTGACCCACCTTGATTCGTATATCCAAGTAAAGACGTTGTTACGGAAATAAGATGATTACTGAGTTGTGTTATTTCTACCTCTGACCCACCTGCTGACTTAGTAAGTAAGTCCAAGATCACAGAGCTTTCTGAGCCTTGTACGAGGGCTTTTGTCGTATCAAGAATAATCTGCTTTAACGTATAGTCATCTGATGTGATAGGGGTGTCCTCTTGTTCAAAAACAAGAGAGGTAATTTTGGTTGCCAAAAACTCCGACCTCAGATCAGAAATAGAAGAATCACCTTCCAAATCTGTGAGGTCTATAATGATCTTCGCAAAGATTTCAGCCACCCCGTCATAGATAATCCTATGGTTCGGGCCAAACTGATCGGTGTTGTAGTTAGACGCTGTACTATTAGCAAGAGTCTCGGAGATGTAGTTCGAGATGCCCCTCACTAAGTGTCTATTCAGATTAGATCGAGTTCCTAATACGTCCCTCGATTGTCTAGGGTCATAAGGTAAACTCATTATGCCTCCTCAAATGTGAAGCTCAACTCACCCACAGAGAACGCTGAGAAGTTATTTAAAGAAGCCTCAGAAATGACTTCATCTTTATCCTCCACTACATAGTCCACTTCAAAGTCGTAGAGTGAGGGGTCGTCACCTAAATCAAGACCGACAAGAATCTTACTAACACTATTATCTAACCCTGCTAAGCCTGCATTTCCTACAATGCTTGCTGTATTTGTAGTCCAATTAGACGACACAACTCTCTGCACATCATCTAGTAAAGTAAGGCTCGTTTCTACGCTTGTAGACTTATTTCTCTTAAAAATACGAGCACCCATGCCCCCCAAGTTTTGAGGTGTGTTCAAGAGCCTTGTATCAATCACCCAAACCTTGACAGACGCATTAGATAAACTCGCAACTTCTCGGTAGCCTCCAAGAGCCACAGCTACCCTCTCTCTAAGAATGAAAGAACCTTCCTCAAAAGACATTCTCGTAAGGGGTAAGCTCACATGGCTGACACCCTCTGTTGAGTTTATTTCTCGGATTACTTCTGAGGGTCTAATCGAACCTCCGATAGTCTCTGATCTGATTAAGCTCGAAAGCCTAAACCTCAATAGGCTATTCACATCAGAAGCGTCATAACCCTCATCGAGAATGACTGTCGCTGTGATGCTCAAAGGCACACTTCTTATTTCTTTCACAACGACATCAGCACCTAAATTTCTTTGCTCATCAAGAAGCGTCTGTGCTGTCTGAACAACTAAGTTTGTTGTGTAGGTAATGACTACGTTTTCTAGGTATTCATAAGAAATGAGCAACGACCCCCCGTCAGGGATTAGGCTCGTGCTTGTACGCTTTATAGAAACCTGCCCTACACCATCATCTAGTATGTCGTAATCAGGACTAGAAGCGTAAGGGCTATTATAGACTTTCCCTGTCGGACTCTTAACTACTAAGGAGAGTGGGTCTGCCCCTAGCTTATCAAGTCGTTCCTCATAAAAGCCGACTATTGTATGCGATTCCTCACTAATGGAAACGATCTTATTTCTATCCTCATTTGAGAGCGTGACTGAAACAGAATCTTTTGAAGAACCCCCTAAGAGTAGAGGGTCGTTATTGGTGTTTACGACATAGTTTTCTACATCAGCCCCGTCTTCCCAAACAACAGAAGAAACACTACGAACAGGCTGTCTTGAGAGGAACATTTCTGAAGAAGAATCACTTCTCCAATCCCCTAGTAGGATTTCAGTTATCGTATAGCTCGGCTGAACGAGAGAATCATCTAAAGCAATGGTGCGATAATCTTCTACTGAATACCCTGTTAGGTCAAAGTATTCCCCGTTAGATTTCCTAAGCCCATACTGCACTCTAACAGAGCCGTCAGAGTTATAGAAAGTCCTGTTTATCATTTCGTAGATAGGCTTATCTTCTGTCGCTTCAAGTGATCTAAACCGATAAGACCCTAAGCCACCTACAGGGACAAAACGAGAGCCAAAAGAAGACTGAAATGAAGGGGCGAAAACATCAGTCACTTGACTCAGACTTTCACCCTTCACCCATATGTCTACAGCACCCCCCAAGTTATTATCTCGCTTCATAAAGATACTTGAGGAATCAACAATGAATGAATCTGAAACTCCTGCAACTGAGCGACTCAGCCTTTCATAACCACCCCTCGTACCTCCGTCTATTGAGCTTAAAGCACCCAACGCCCTAGTGGTTAAACCTAAGTTCGTTTCTCGATCTTGACCTCCAAAAGTAGGAGAAGGATTTGTCACGGACAAACCTAATGGAGCACCTGTATTAATCTGACCCGTTGTGATATTTCCTGCCAAACCACCGTCAAGAGCAACTATAGGAGCTTTGACAGAATACTTCTTTGTCACAGGGTTGTAATACTGAGAGGCTGTTTCAAGTGGGATACTGACATTTGCTGTCGTATTGAATACTTGCGAGCCACTTGAAACCTCAGTTCCCGAAGGAATGTTAAAACTGAACGTGGGAGGGGTTGATGTAGAAAACTCAACTTCACCCCTCGCTTGTGTAGACTCTTGTCTAACAACACCAAAGTTAGAAGCGAGCTTCTCAAAACTAGCGTCTATTAAGTCTTGGACTTGTTGTTCGTCTTGCAGAAATAACGCTGATTGTAAAGCTGTCTTGTACTGACTGTCTGCAACAGGTAAAGACCTGCCCTCATTCAAAGGGTCGTCTATCTGTAATAACCCAAGAAAGCTAGAGCTACGATAAGCAAAGTCTAACAAGAACCTAGAACGCTCCATTTCTGAAACGATAGGGTCTATGATGATGTCTCGAATAACACTACCTGCTTGTACGGCTACATCAGGCTGAGCTAAGTACATAGACGTAATCATGCTTCTAGTTAGATCATCTCGTGTGACCACAGGAATTGAAGTGTTTGAAGCTTGAATCTGAACAGGCTTACCCGACACCTCTGTAGAGTACGCAGACTCTACCTCAACCCCTTCAATCACCTTGGTTGCAGTCACGATATAATAGAGCGAACTAGATGAAGGAAGACTCGCAAAAGTACCACTCAAGATTGTCGGTGGAAATGTATCTTCAGTACCATTTCTGAAGTGGCGAAAGGACACTTCTGTTCTAAGGTATATTTGGTGTATCTCAGAAGAAACTCTCATTCGTACCACAGATTCGGGTACTTCTATTTCCCCCACAGTAGTTGTGGAAACCTCTACTGTATTGTCTTTCTGAATAACACTCACTTCAGCAATCAAAGGGTCTACTTGTTCTGTCGGTATATCGTTGACTACCTCACCGACTTTCTCGACAACCTCTGACCTATTTCCGTACTTGGCAGGACTTAAAGGCTCAAGGTTAATCTGACTATAACCCTCAGCTCCACCACCCGAAATAGAACTCGCATAAATCGTGTAATAAACCACCTCAGTATCTACATGGGGAAATACAATTTTTACGGAGTTAGATTCCCTTCTTACCGAAATACCCACAGGAGGTTCAGGTAAGTTCAAGACCTCGCTCGATAAGATTAAGTTCGCAGACGCATAACTAGGGTTCTGATTAGGTACATACAGCTCTAACTTGAACGTGTTTACTCCGTCTGTTATTTCTATCCCATTAGGAAATACACTAGGGTTCGGAAACACAAAAGTCTTATCTAAGTTGATGAGAACATCACTATCTTCCGAGCTGAAAGTTTCCCCCTCATAGATCACCTTGAGAACTCCGACTTCCCCAACCGAACCTCTAAGAAATACCTCATTGTTCGAGGTAGAAAAAGTCGTTGTGCCTGTGACGCTTACTCCGTCAGGTTTGGTTATGTAAATCATGCTAAATCTCCATCAAGTGGAATAGAGCCTGGGACTGCGAAAACTAAGTTTATTCTGACAGGTTGATAGGAATAGCTAACAACCGTCACTTCTACAAGATAAGAGGTTTCATCATCTCCTATTGTAGACACTTCTACATTTCTTACCTGCTTGACTCTTTCCTCTAAGCTCATTGTTTGTATTCTACTCTGTTGGTCTTGGACATTAATTAAGTCATCTAAAGCTCGCCTTACTGACTCTCTTAATGAATATACCACGCCTTGACTTACCTTTTGCCCTATCAAGCCCATAGCCGTAGAACCATAGAACTGATGAAATGGATTCGACCCTAATCTCGTTAATAAGACTTTAGCTACCTTCTGATAGAGCAAGTCATAACCCTCTATCATTTCTATCCCACCTTGCTCGTCAAAACGAAGGTCGTTTTCTACCCCTGTACCCGAACACCTACGACACAGGTCTTTCTCACAAGTATAAGAAATGTCAATCAAACCCTCTGTGGAAATAGATCGAGACAGCAGGACTTTATAGCCCCTAAAGTTCACCTGTTTTGTGAGTTTCCACGAAGGAAATAAAACCTTTTTGGAAGCTCTAAAAGAGTTCCCCTTAAACCCAAAGGTCTTGAGGACTGACCCACTCAGATTAAACTTACTTATCTGCTTGTCATCTGTGATCGCTACGCTCTTGTTTGACACTACGGCTCTCAAAGGAAATGGAAGACTTGTGTTTAAAAAGTCCACTAAATCCTGTTGCCTATAAATCTTTGGCGGGATTGTTATTTCTCTTTCTGAAACCTCTGCTCCACCGACTACCAAGACATTTAACCCTGCCTTAACTCGATAAGGAGCTATGCTAGGAAATACTGCTTTGGTTTCAGAGCGTAATCCTTCTTTAGGTATAGAAATCCCATCTACTCTGAGATCAAGCAAGCCCTCTCCTGAAATAGGAGAACGAGGGATAATCTCTCGACCTCCTATTATTTCTACCTGCTCATACCTTATGTAGTGTGGGCAAAGATGAGCTATTCGAGCGTCTATGCTCATACTTCCCTCTCTTTCTTAATGTTGTCTCACGAAAGAGAGAGAAGATAAAGCCACTATTACCTTTCTAACTCCACCAAAGAAGCAAACGCATTTCCACAGTCAGGGTCTAAGCCAAGAGACTCATAAAGTACATCTTCGCCTCCTTTAAGATAAGCACCACCCAAAAGAACAAGACCATTAAGGAACCCTTTGTAGTTGCTTGAAATCTCATCTCTTCTGTCTCCAATGTTACCTAATTGAATAGAGAAATTGGCTGAGATTTTCGGCTCTTGCTCCTCACCTCCACTAACCTCAACTGAAATAAGGTTTCTTCTTAAGTAAGACCTCGGAATCTGTGTGTCAAGTTGGTCTTCAAGAAGCCCTTTTATGTGATCTCTCAATTCCTCACCAAGACGTGTAACAGATTCTTCAGTCATTCCTGCTTGTCCTTTAAGAAGGTTACTAACCCCTTCATTGTATCCGTTCTTTTCAAGAAATTCCCTTGCTTCTGTATAGAAGCCAACACTCTTATAAAGGTCAAAGACACCTGCTGATTGTTTGACGTAAATCTGACCATTATCTACTTCGTAGTAGTTTCGGAGCGTCTGCTCTGCGACTTCAATAGAACAACAAACTGCAATGTATGCCACAAAGTCTGACACATAATTCGCTATTCTTCCTGAAGCAGAATCCTCAAAAGGGGAGTTAAAAGTCGGGGTATAAGAAGAACCTGAATTTGAGTCATAGAAGCGACCTATTTCCTTAAAGGACTTCACAAATCCTTTGAGCAAAGACACCTGCACCTTATTCGTACTCACCCCTGAGAAACATTCAGGAGAGGTATCTAAAAAGTTAAGAAGGTCTGAGGGGTCAGCTTTTACGATTGCTGAGGTTACGCTCTTAGCGACACTTTTATCGCTTAGTAACTTAGCATTAGCTACAGAAGCTAACCCACGAGCGATATTTTGATTCTTATAGGTTAGAGGGCTTGGTAATGAAGCTCCTGTCGAAGCTGTGTCGCCAAGTATTCTTGAGGTCAAGATGTTCTTTGCATCTTCAATTTTCTTTTGTGAAGCGATCTCTACGTCTAGGTCTGTTTGCTTCATTATTTCATCAACCTTGACAGAGTATCTCTGCTTCTTTTCTTTCTTCTCCATTCTTGCTCTATTTCTCGCAATCTTACCTGCCTCAGCAGTCCCACTAATGAGCTTGGCACTCTCCTCTTGTAGAGGGTGTAATCCTTGCTTTAACTGAGCAAGCTCTGTCTGTTCATCAGCAGTCAGATCAGTCTTATTCTTTTTACTTAGAGTATCAAGAAGTTTCTCGGCTTCCTCTTTCTTCGCCATACCCTTTTCTTCGGCTTCTAGCTTTGCTCTCAAAGCCTCTCTTTCAGGATACTCTGTAAGAATATCGAGTGCCATAGCGTCTCTGAATTTCTCGTAAGATTTCATCAGAGTTTTCTTGGCTTTGTCAGAAATCTCTAAAGCGTTGATACGAGCTTCAGGCAAGAGGAAATCTCCTTGAGAAAGTAAGGATTCTACCTCTGTCGTGAGTCTTTCTGAGACTTTTTCTGTCTGAGAAGAAGCGTTCTCAAGTAGCTCTGTTAGCTCTCGCTTTTCATCATTGGTTATTGAAATGTCTTCATCAAGGTATGTCCCTACATTTTGCACAACAAAAGTACTGAACCCAGCAGTCTCCAATTCCTTCAACTTCTTCTGTATCTCTGCTTCAGTTATCTCCCCACTCACGCTTTGAATGAACGTAGAAACTTCAGCTTTTGTCATTACTTCAGACTTTAAGTTTTGAGTCGCTTTCACCCAAGCGTCTTTAGCTTTTTGGATTGCTTTTTGAATCTTGTCTTCGGTCATAACAGGACCACCTTTGTCCTTACCTAAGACATCTTCAATAATTTGGGCTTGATTTAATGCTGTAGAAGACAACTTAGCTGTCGCTGTCGCCCTTTGCCTCTTAATCTGAGAAGTGAACTTCTCTGTCCCACGTCTACTGCGAGGGGAAAGACTCTCAAGGGCAATTTCTCTGACGATACTTTGCTTCAGCGTTGCGAAGTCATCTGCATACTCGCTATTCTCAGAAATGGCTTTGATGCCATTAGCATAAGTGGTAGAGAAATTGTCACTAAGCGTCTTATAAGCGTCATAAAATACGCCTGCTCGCTTAATCATTTCAGGACGATCAATATCATCTGGGTCTTGATTGCTGTAATCAACGACATCTTGAAAAGCCTTCTCAAATTTACTGAGGATGGAAATGTCGGAGACAATATCTTTAAGACTATTAAACTCTCCTCCTCTGTTAAAAGAAGGTTTACGATTGTATCGAGGTTGAAGATCCTCATATACAACTTTCGCAAACTCCTCTAACTGCTCATCGTTAGGACCTTTCTTACCTCCGAGCAAGTTGCCTGAGTCGCCTGAGTATATCTTAGAAATCGCTTCAACAGCAGAGAAAGAGAAGGATTGAACCCAAAGCCTGTAGGCTTCTAAGTCTTCCATATCACTCTTATAAGGCTCGGTTTTGAGCATCGCTGACTTCAGCTTGCTAAAGGTGCTTAACCTCTCATTAGTCAAGTTCCCTGCGTGTAAACTTGAAGCCCTAGTGCTAGTGTCTACCTCTTCATAGTTAAGAGAACTTAATGAGTTTAATGGGTGGCTTACGATCTTCTTCGAGCTTAAAGCTTTTTTCATCTTCTTGCGAAGATGATCTATTTCGCCTAAGTTATGGTTCAGATCAATGGAATCAGAATTTACATCAGCAAGCACAAAATCATCAAATTGGGATTCGGCTACTCCGAAGCTTTTTGCTCTCTTTAATATCAAACCAAACAAGCCATTAACTTCAGAAATAGTCGCTTGCAGACCGATACCTATTTTGTCAGAAATCTGTATAGGCAAAGTCTCAAAACGAATTAATGCTTTTTCAGCAGGAGCTACGACTTTACTCCAAAAGTCGTCAGAAATAAGAGGGTACTGATCTGTGTCTACAAAGTAAGAATAACCATTCTCCTCGTCTAGTTCTGTCCCCCCAATATGTTTGTCAAATAAAGTAAACATAGGACGCAAATCTTCTAGTCCAAATCTACTTGAAACAAGCCTCTTCATAGAAGCTTTTGCTCGCCCTCTGACTGCTTTATTTCCTCCTACTTCCGTATCGAGTAAGCCGATTTCACGAGGACTTAAACCACCAAGAGCATAAATACGCTTATACGCTAACTCTCTCATGTTTCTCTGCACACTTCTATCAGAAGAAACTGCTTCAATGTTAGCAAGAGCATAACGAATAAGATTAACACTCATACCATCAGCAAAAAGACTGCCGAAGATACTAGGGACATCAGAAGGCTGTAAGGAGTCCCTATCAAGTTTCCTTGAGAGGTCTTTTGCTAGAGTCCTTAACTTGGTGCTATTAAGACCTTTATTGACGTACTCATCAAGAAATGCTTCAGCTTCGCCTCCATCAAAGCTAAGATCAGTGATCTGATCGTAAATACTGATCCCATCTTCCATTTCCATTGTGAGTAAGGGCAAAGAAATGTCTTTGAGCTGATTCATCTTTCTTCTTGTGTAGTCGTAGATTTTTCTCTTTGCAAATTTAAGATCAGCGACAGTCTTTGCTTTAAATCTTTCCCAATCTCCTGCTTTAGTGCCTTCTTCATCAGAAGTCAATGATGCTCTCTTTGAATAAGAGTTGCTCGCTTCATTCATAAAGAAAGCTAAGATACTACGAGAACTCGTGACTCTTCTCATAGTCGAAATGCCAAGTGTCTTTAAGTAGTCATCACCTGTCTGCTCACCTGTTTCTCCTGCAACCACCTCTAAGATCGTATTCACGACAAATTCAGCGGGGTCATCTCCACCGACACTCTTGATATTTTGCTTCTTTATATAGTTGATTAAGCCACTTAGAGTGAAAGATTTACGAGACTTTCTATACAAGTCTTTCATTTCTCTTTCTTGATCTCGTTGTGTTGTTATCCCTGTACCCGTAAACAAAATCTTGTCATATCCAAACTCTACGAGTTTCTTGTAGAACTTGTTCCCATTAGACGTTCTCTGAATCGCTTTAAACTCCGTCTGACTAAGAGTGTCAATGTCAAGTCCTGTGCGTATGAGAAGCAGAGTGTGAAAGTATTGTATTTCCACTAAGTCAATGATTGATTGAAAGTGATCGCCAATCTCCCATTCACTCAGATTAGTGCCTGGGTCAGACAGTCTTTTTCTTGTCATTGCAGAAGTCTTAATGAAAGAAATGAGCTGTCTCTTTAGCTCTGTCGTTTCAGATGCTGTCTTTGTAGAGTCTCCACAAATCGAAATGTAGATGAGTTTAGCGATGACGCTTCTCGCTTGATCTTGAGTGATTAACATACCTGCTCCTAGTAATTTTAAGACTGCTTACACACTACCTCATATAGAAGATAAAAAAACAACCGAACCCTCTTGACGAGTGTGAGAAGATGTAGTACAAACTTCAACAAGCGTAGAGTTCAGACTCACAGATTACGCCTATCTTATCCCTGTCTCAGGAGTACACACATGATGAATATACCACAAGAGAACATCTCTTGTCCTAAGTCTATTTCTGCTTCTTACATAAAAAGCGTGTGGGGCAAAGAAGACTTAGAACTGCACACTCGATTTGAGTTAGCTGATCTGTACTCAACACCTAAGATTGACTTTACAGTTGAGTTGGCTGACCTGTACTCAACACCTAATCTCGATTTAACAGTTGAGTTGGCTGACCTTTATCCCTCTACACCTAAGATTGACTTAACAGTTGAGTTGGCTGATCTTTACCCTTCTACTCAGAAGACTTTTAAAGTAAAAGAGCGAAAGCGTCTGAACGAGACTTCTGCGTATCTCTACGCTACAGAGAACGATGAGACTCGCTATCTTGCGTGGCAAAAGAAAATGATTACCTACATTTTCGGGAAGCATAACCTCGCTTCCTCACATGAAGAAGCAAAAGACCTCGTAGGTGATTTCTTAACGTGGGCGATCAAAAAGAACAAGCTCGCTGAGAAGCTGAATGAAGGAAAGAAAATCTATTTCAATTGGGTTCAAGGCACGATGTTTTGGCAGTTCATCACTCAGACTCGACAGAAACAAGGGCAAGACTGTCATGCTCGCTTACGACATAAATATGCGAGAACAGAACAAGAGAAAAAGAAGCAGAAAGACTTTGTTTGGGTTGCCCCGAAAACTGCTAATGTGTTTAACACTTATGACGAGTCAACAAGGGCGATCACTAGCTCTGAGATGTACTACGAAGAAGAATCACACGAGATTAAAATTCACAGAGAAATAGGTTGGTCTAAGCTCTATGAGCAGTTTGAGTTATGCGTGTCATCTAATGAAGATGCGAAGCTGTGGACTTCAATCTTATCAGAGTATTTAGAGGGTTCGTTTGAGGGCGTTTCAGACACTAAGCGAGTACAAGATGAGGCTTGGGCTGAGTCTCATAATATAAGTGTCGTAGAACTACGCTCAATTCGTAAAAGCATTTTCAAAGTGCTCAAGAGTAATAAGCAGATCATAAAGATCACTCAAGAGTACTTTGTCGATTAAGCTAAGGCGAGCTGATCTTGTTCACGAGGGCTGAACGCTCTTGACTCTGAAAGCCAACTTGATAAGTTAGGAAATGCACTTTTCAAGATACTTGCGTTTTCGAGCAGATACTCTTTGAGTTCTGCGATGATAGCCTTGCCAACTTTCACAGCACCCGTAAAGACCTGCTTCAGAATCGCAAAGATGGACTTAATAGGAACTAGAAATAGAGAAGTGAACGGATTTTTTAGACCCCATTCACGCTCGGCTCGACCAACATGAAGGAACTCAGAAAGAGCAATAGTCGCAAAGAGGATAAGCCAAATAGGTGTAGTATATAAGTGAAGACCTACAGCGACAAACTCTAGGAAAGCACCCCCTGCACCCGACATCATCCAACCGACCAAAGTGGAAATGTTAGCTGCCGCAAAGCTGTAAATGCCCGACAAAATTGTCCATCTGTTCACTAAGAGTAGTGTCCACCAACCCCATTTCAAAGGCTTCCCTACTAAAGAGCCTTTAGGGAGTAGCTTCACAATCCACTCGATTGCATTTCCTCCTGTGAGAAAACTAACCACTTTGAGAGTCTTAGCAGACAGGTTGAGTAACTTCTCAGTTCCTTGGTCAATCTTTCTGACTCGGTGCTCGCCCCAATCATATTCATCGGCAGTCTTATTTCTTGTGTACCAAAGCAAAACGAGTGCGATCACTTCCTCGTCTACCTTGAGGACTTTCGCCATTTCCCCTACATCTTGCTTCTTATATGCAAGGCTCAGCTCACCGACTAGATTAGCCACTTCAACGGGGTCTTTCATTCCGTTGGTACGCTCGTAAATGAGCCTTTGAATAGGGTCTTTAAGATTAGGCTTAGCCCCTTTCTTTGCAAGTTCAAGTATGTCGTTAAAGCTATTTAAACCTGCCTCTTTAGCCGCCCATGCTAGACCCACTTTAGAAGCACTCGACTGACCCTTAAGCTCTTTCTGAACTCTTTGGTCAGCTTCCTTCATAAACAACGCTGTGAGTTTTTCCTGTATGCCACTAAGGAAATGAGCTTGCTTTTCCATACGAGCCATTTTCTTAGAAGCTACTCGGATAACCATTTCTTGTCTTGCTTGCTTGTTCATCTTTTACCTCCTATCATTGAGAAGTCTATTTCTAGCGATTTCTCTTGCATTGCTTTCTTGTCTTTTTCGGATTGACTTAGGGTCTGGGTCGTATTCAAAGTCAACCGCAGGTGCAAATAGAAACCCTGATAGTAGAGCACCAATCTGACCCCCTCCAAGGTAATAAGCCACACCACCTAGCATAGCGAGTAAAACACCTAAGAATATGGCGACTCCTAGAGCCTTTTTACCGAAGTTGAAAGCTCGCTTTATGGAGAACGAGAAGTACCCCCAAAGCTCTCTAATAGAGGATTTCTTTGGGGCTTCCTCTACGATCTTCATAAACTCTTTGTCTTTCTGAAGCAGTTTGATCTGCTTTGTGATTTGCTCTTCATTCGCTCCTTGAAGAAATGCCTGAATCTCATTGGGGAAATAAGACATGATCTTAGTGATTATCTTCTTAGCGTTGATAAAGGCTTCTTTCTCCATTTGAGCAACCTTGAGAGAAGCTACTCTGATTGCCATACTTTTTCTAGCTGAAGCTACTCTTAATGCGTTAGGGGGGAGGACTTCCTTCTCATTTCTTATATTCACGTCTTGACCGTCTAGTCTAATATCTTGGGGCGTACATTGATAATGACCATGTTCTTCATGGATAGGGTGGATTACACAGGGAATACCGTACTTTGACTCAATCACTTCTTTGTAGTGATTGTAATTTTCGTTCTCCCATATGTGTACTTCTTCAAACGAATATTTCCTGTATAAGTCATCAATAACTTCTAACTTGAACTTTGCCGCAGAGATGCCTGTGTTGAAATAGAGATTATCTAATCCTCTTATCCCTGCTTTATTCAAAAGAGACAAAATGCGTGGTTTGTGTGCCTTAACACGACCTGTGCATATAATGGTCAAAGCGTCTCTATTTCTGACACTCTTTTTTGCTTCTTCAACTGTATACTTAATCCACCAATCACTTGAGGGATTTAAAGGAACACAAGGGTCTGTTAAAGATAATGGGTGTGATAACCAAGACCATTGGCCTGGAGCTTCCCACCAATCGGGAACATACTCAGGAGATTTAAACAAAGTCCCGTCAAAATCAAAAAGGTGTAGTTTCATCTTGCTCCTCCGAAGTAAGCGACAGCATGACCCATTCTTATGAGCTCGTCATTGAGGGACTCCCCTAGTTCTTCCATGCCCTCCTCATAGACCCACACGACTCCAAGCCAACGCCCGAACTTGCCCTTCTCTTTCGTGTAGATGATGACCTGCTTACCCTCTAGGCGAGACTTGAGGTATTCACGAGCTTCAATGCCTCTAGCTTTCTCCTCAAGGTCTTTGGTTCTGATCTCTGGGGTGTTGATACCGTACATACGCACCTTAATGCGATTGTAGTGCTTCATGCCCTGATCGACCATAAGAGTCATAGTGTCTCCGTCATATACGGAAATAACCTCTGCTTTGTAGTGATATAGATTAAGACTCATTTTTCATTCCCCTAGTCGTCATTTTCAAACATGGATCCCCACTCTTTTTTATACTCGTCTATCAGTTCCATCAATGCAATTTCTCCTTCACCATTTGGACCTGCTTCACCATCGTATTCACTTTCATCCAAATCTTGTAACCACTTAAGAGATTCCTCTCCTTCTTTTAGAGTTTTCTCATAATCTTTTCTACTTTTTGGATCATCCCAAAAAATACCTTCAGACATATCTTTATAGTAATCAACAAGTTCTCGCTCTGCTTTACTGAAGTCTATACTATTTCTGTCTTTTTTAGTTTTATAGGCATCTGGGTTTACTAGCCTATCTAAAGCCTCTAGTTTTTCGTTCCTCGCTATTGGAGGAAGTTTTTCAACTGTTTTATTTAGTTTTGCCATCGCCTCTTCGTAAGATTTATTGAAATCTTCCAAAGACATTCCTCGGTTGTCTGTTATTTTTATTTTATTTCCCTGGCTGTCTGTTACTTCCATTTCTTTCTTTTTAGGTGCATCTTTCTTTTTAGGTGCATCTTTCTTAGTAGGTTCACCTTTCATCACTTTATTCAACTCTTCTTCTGATAACCCTTGCAGAGAGGGTGGTAGGTTTTTCTTAGGGGCTTCTTTAGGGGCTTCTTTAGGGGCTTCTTTAGGAGCTTCTTTAGGGGCTTCTTTCTTACCTTCTAAGCCTTCGGCACTAGACACTACTGCTTTGAGGTATCCCTCATATTGTTCTTGCCAAATTTTTTGATATGCCTCTTTTAAGCTAGGGTTCTTTACCTTACTAAAACCTGCAATCGTTTTAAGAGACACCTCTTTCTCTCTCTCTGCTCCTTTGCTTGTTTTGTACTTTACTTTCCTCTTCTTTTTAAGATTGTCTTCCCAAGCCTTTTTTAAAGAAGCACCTTCTTCGCCCAAAGCTTTAAAAATCGCATTAAAAGCTCTCTTTCTAGCTTTAGGGTCAGCTTTAGGGTCTTGAATAATTGCACTTTGCTCCGAAATCGAAAGAGCAGGCTTTTTTTTGCTCTTTGCGGCAATCCTCATCAAATGCTCGATTTGATCTAGGCTGTCCCCACCCAAGTATGAATAGTAAGGACTCAATTCAACCTTGAGGTTACTTGTTTTGTTTGAGATCACAGAAAGATAATGATCCACAGGTATGCCTTGTGAAGCATACTTCATCACAGCAAGAGAACTTCTCCAATAATTAGACTGTTCACTTGCGTTTTTTAAGTTATGTGATGATGCTCTTTCTTCATCTGCCATATCAGAAATAAGGTTGAAAGTTGATTGAGCGATTCTGCTTTGAGGGTGCTTAAGAGCAATTTTAATAAGGGGTACAATGCACTTCATTAGATTAGTCCTTTACGGTTCATGTGGAGGCGAGCAACACGGACTGCACCTTGTATGTCTTCTTTAGTAGCTTCTTGGGCAGGGATTAGCTTCCCTTTAGCGTTCTCTAAGAAGATTTGCTCAGGCGATTGCTTTACTTCTTTTTCGACTTCTTCTTGGAACGAATCTTCTTCACTCTTAGCGAACTTAAGCCACAGTTTTTTAAAGCCTTTCATCAGTAGCTTTGCCGCTGAGGACTTAGCAAAACCTAAAGACCCACCCTTATAAACAAACGTAGCAAACAAAGCACCAAGACCTGAAATGACTCCCCCTGTAAAGATAGTAGCAAAGTTAAATCCAGCCATAATAGCTATAAATAGCTTAAATAACCCATAAACACTCCCAACAAGCAAAGAACCTGCACCTGCTTTGAAAACACCCCATTTCCCACCATCTGCGTTTGTACCTAAGACTTTGCCATAAGTCTCTTTCATAGCTTCCCAAATACCATAAGGGTTGATTAGAGCAATCATTTCCTCAAGGACTTTAAGAACTGCTCTCCCAGGGAACTCGTCTTCGATACGGGCGACAAGGTAATCTTCCAATCTCTCACTTTTAGCTACATTTCTGAGCTGAGTTACTCGACTATCTAGCACACCATTCGCAAGACTGTTCTTTGCCCACTCAAAGCCTTTGAGATAAGCATGGAGGTCGAAGTTATCTTTTCCCGCTTGTCCGGGCGTTGTATATTCAGGTTGTATATCTCTAGGGTCTAAATATTTAGAGGCTGAGATAAAGTCATTCGCACCTTTAAGATACGACTGAAACACGATTGGGCCCATTGACTCATAGACCCATTTCTTAAACCAGTTAATGAAAAAGTTATTGAACTCTCGATCTCCGAGAAATGCCTTAAATAAATAATTCACTCCTCGAACCACTAAGTCTTTAAGACCTGCAATAAAAGTACTTCCAAGAGAAAATACATTCGACAACCAATCCCTCACCCCATCCCATGCGTCACCAAGCCACCCTGCTGTCTTAGCCTCTTTAAGAGCCACTTCAAACTGCATACGAGCAAGGCGAATCTGAATTTCTTTGTTCACCATTGGCATGGAACTCGCTCTTTTATTTCGGAGCTGACTTTGGAAAGTCTGTGGGTCTACAAGTAAATCATATGCGTACATGAGTTAACTTCTTTCTTTAGAGGCTCAGAGTTTTACATCTCACGTTTATAAACTATCTATAAAACTCCCCCTGTCGAACAAGAAATAGATAGGAGTCTGACATGGGTGCAGGAGTTATGTTTCAGAAAGACGGGAAAGCCCTCTTACTTAGAAGATCAAAAAGAAATAAAGACGAATGGGGAGGCTATTGGAACTTCCCCGGCGGCACTACCGAAATAGGTGAGTCTCCCTATGAGACTGCCATTAGAGAAAGCCGAGAAGAAGTAGGTCCTCTACCTCCTTTTAAGGTTTACAACCATGTCTCTATAAGAGGCTATACTCTATTTCTAGCTGAGGTGTCTTATCAGTTCACCCCACGACTCAACTCTGAACATACCGAATGGGAGTGGGTAGACCTTTCCGATATAGAAAGCTACCCACTACACATCAAAGACAAGAAAACGATAAGGAAAGTACCTATGCCTAAAAGAAAAGAAGAAAAAGCAACCCCCCCTGCACCTGTACCCCCACCTCAATCTTAGATCGCTTCCATTTCCAAGAGCATAGGGTCGCTTGGCTCTAGCAAGTCTTTATTGTCGGAAATGAGAGACTTGATATTAGCATACGCCCAAGAAGTGACTTTTATCACCCCCTTACCGATCAGCTTAATAAGAGTCCAAATGACTTTGAGAGGGAACTCCACAAGCACTCTACTTGGGAGTCTTGTGACTTGATAACTCAGCCAAGAAATGCCTAAAAGAGCATAGTACACGATAAGAGCAACACCGAGAACTTTAAGGACAGCGACAATCCCAAAAGCTCCTGTACTCTTAACAATAGAAGCCTTGATAAGACCTAAAGCCAAGCCTCCTGCTTTGGCGACCAAAGCCCATGCTTTCCCTAGAATGAAATAGATAGCAGACCATGCTTTACCCGCAGGTAAAGAAGGCAACCAACCATGAGGTATGATTGAGTATAACCAACCCAATCCCTTTCCAATCAGAGTTGAAAGTTGACTAATGACAGTCCCCGATAAATTGAGAACCTTCTCTACAATCACGGCTTGGGCTTGAAATGGAGGAGGAGGAGGAGGAGCGACAGCAAAAGGATTCCACAATCCAAACGCTTCTTTACTTACAGACGCTTGTTTATTTGCAGGAGGGGCTTGGACGTTCTTTTCATTTCTTACATACCATAAAAGAACAAGAGCTACGGTTTGTTCCTCGAACCCTGTTGCTTCTGCCATGCCTTTGATGTCTTGTTTCTGAAATGCGTTGGCAAACCTACCTAGTATATCTCCTGCTTCGCCTGCACTTTTAGCTTTAGAACCTGCAATCGCTACCATTTTCTGAATAGGATTGCTCTCGTCATAATCGGATTTTTCCATAGCCTTGATGAAGCTCTCTAGGGAGTTAAGTCCGAAATGCTTTTGTAAGAACTTTAGACCTGCTTGCCCTTCTCCTGAAATAGACTTGGCTTCTTTTGATGCTTCACTCTGAAGAAAGGAACTCACAACTCCCTCTTGGATATTATCCATGAAGAAGGCTCTCTTGTTCATTCGAGCGAGGTGCATACGGGCAACTCTCTGTGTACTTGCTGTCTTTCTCATTTCTTATCTCCTATGTGTTAGGGGTATTCTCATCATCAGAGTCTTTTGAATCTTTACACTTATCACCATGTATGGGTTTGGCTATATCTAAGTCTTCATCTCCACCTATAGGGTAATCAAGCCAAGCAAACCTTCTCCGACAATCAAGGTAATTCATGTAATCATCGCAATCCCAAGCCTCCTGCTCAAAGCGAATCGCAAGGTAAGAATCACGAGTGAAGCCTTTCTTTTTGATGATTGCGGCATACAAGAAATCGTAGAGATAAACCAACAGGAAACCAATCACGAAAGTCTCAAGGTACTGTTGGAAATGGATAGTCTCGTGACGCTTTGTTTTCTCCGAAAGTTCACCTCTTGAAAATACAAAGCAAAAGAGCGTGATTGCGTTGATCTCTATCGGTGCGAGCTTGCTCAGAATCACAGGAACTCTTGAGTTCTCAAAGAAAAAGGGCTTCATTAGTTTGATCGGCTTCATTTCTGAACTCCTTCTGTAAGTTTCTTTAGTCTGTCTATATTGCGTTATAAACAAAACACAAAGAAAGGTTCTGTTATGAGGTCAGTAGAATTTAGACGAGCCCACTCAACCCTAGTGAAAATGACACACTTAGGAATCCAAGAAATCGTTAAAATCTTCAATGATATTGACGACCCTTTAGCAAAGACGATTGCTTTTCGCAGGTGGAAGAATAACTACGATTTCCCTAGTGGGACTACTCGCATTTCGGGAGAGTTTGCGATCTTGGGGCTGATCTACAGAGAAAACCTAAAAGACTTCAGGCATTATGACCGAAGGTATGAAGAAGATAGAGTCAGACTTACTCCTATACAAGAAATGAAAGTCAACAAAGCGATGAGAGACGCTATGAAATGGATCTATACTTATTGGAGTGCCGTCACGATGGCTAGGCTTGTTGTTAGAGGGGGAGGGTTTGAGTTTATGGAGCTTCACATCAGAGAGTATAACCTCATCAGAAATACAGCCATGAGAAACTCTAACGAGTACAGCGAGCTACTTTCGATCTTGTTCGAGTAGTTCTGACCTCTTTCCTATATAGTATGAGCCAAACCTCCTCCATAGAAAGGCTCAGAGATGGAAAGTGAAAAGCTCCTAGCAACGATTGAAAAACTTCGGAAAATCAGAACCAAAAACGACCTCAAAGCACCCGAATCAAAGACCTTAAAGACAGCTCTTGATGATGGTTCTCCTCTGATTCTTAGGCAGTATCAAATACAGGGTATCTTACACCTACTCGCTATGCCTCGCTTCGTGTTAGGCGATGATACGGGACTTGGTAAAACCCTTCAGACTGTTGCGGCTCTCAGCTACCTGTGGGACAAGAAGCCCGACATTCCTGCACTCATCTGCACTACTAAGTCAGCCGTTGGTCAATGGGAGTCAGAAATAGATCGCTTTACGGTTGGGGTTAAAGTCTTCAAGTGCTTAGGCACAAAGAAAAAAAGAGCCAAAATCCATGAGGAGTTCCAAGCCTATAACGCAGGACCGAAAGCCATGATTATGGGCTATCGTACAGCCGTCATGGACTTCCAATACCTACAGCCTATTTCGGGGCATATCATGGTGTTTGATGAGGCTACTGCTTTTAAGAACGACTCCTCTCAAGTTCACCAAGTATGTAAACACCTCGCAGGTTCAGCAGAACGTGTGTGGAGTCTGTCAGCTACGATCATCAAGAATAGGCTCATGGAAGCATGGGCTATCTATAAGGTGACTGTACCTCACTTGTTCACCACTAAGACCTCTTTCATGCGTGAGTACTGCATCACAAGAGAACAAACGATTGCAGGCTCTCGTAGACGCATTCAGATTGTAGTCGGACATAGGAAACGAGATGTAGAAGCATTTCGTAATGTGATCGACCCTTATTTCATTGGGCGACCCAAACACGAAGTTGCTCAAGAATTACCCCCTCTCACAACTAAGGTTATTTCCTGTGAGCTTTCTAAGCAACAGAAAGGGAAATACAAAGAAGCCCTTGAGGGTCTGCTTGAAGTCTTAGACCCCGAAACAGGCGAGATCATAGAGCGTGAAGTGACTAAACTAACTGCTGTCACGATCTGTCAGCAAATCGTCAACCACCCTGCTCTTATTGACTGTGATGGCGATAGTGGTAAACTCGACACCCTTTTAGACTTACTGCAAAATGAACTTGAGGGTGAGAAGGTGATTATCTTCTCTAGGTTTAGAGGAATGGTCGATATTCTCGAAGCAGAAATAGAGGGCAAAGGCATTAAGACTTGTCGTATTACAGGGGCAGAATCGGGAGATCAACGTGTAGCAAGTCAGCAAACATTTCAAGACGCTAAGAGCGAAACCAAAGTCTGCTTGATTACTATGGCTGCGGCTGAGGGTGTGAACTTACAACTTGCTAAGGCTGTTATCTTCTATGACACCCCTTGGTCAGCAGGTGACTACCTTCAGATTATTGGTCGCATGATTCGTATCGGGTCTATTCACGATAAGGTGTTCAGCTACCATATCTGTGCCCCTAAAACGATTGACGACAGGGTAATGAAAACCCTCAAGAATAAGATGAACTTGATTGAAGCCGTCTTAGGCAAAAGACTAAAAGAAGACGGAGAAGAAGATGATGTTCTTGAGGTAGGTCAGTCCGAGCTTAACGACATTTTTGATGGACTGCTAGAAGATGCAAGAGACATTATAAAAGTCTGATATAAAGAGAGACAACAACTAACCACATGAAAGGGGGGAGTTAAATGGCGAAGTGTAAAAAGTGCCATGATTACGGCTATATACAGGTTGATGATGGACACTATGGAATCCCACAGGCTATCCCATGCTCTTGTACTCTTAAAAAGGCTCTCGGAGTACAGGCACAGAAAGCATGGGCAGGACTAGAAGTTGTACCTATTAAGAAAACAAGCCTACTTAAAGGCAAGGTTCGTGAGAACGTAGTGATTACAGCTCATAAAGGCGAGCTAATGCTACACATGAGATCGGCTCTCGCTCACCATGCAAGACCCGAAGAGTTTATCAAAGTCGTTTCTGACGCTACTCTCATTTCTGCATGGCTCTCTAACCTTGCTCGCTCTGACTCTGAAATCATTGACCCCGATTTCAAGCGAGATGTTCGTGTAGCAACGCTAGAAGACTTGGCTGAGTCTCCTACACTACTTGTGATTCGTTTGGGTGTTAAGACTGCTAGAAATAGTGCTATGCCCGAAGTCCTCGCTGAGACTATCGAGCTACGTCAACATTTGGGCAAACCCACATGGCTTGTAGTCGAACCCGAAAAGCCTTTAGAAGAAGGTCACATTTCTTGGTCAAGAGCAGTAGATGATGCACTAGACGGTTGGGAGCGAATCGGTATTGTTGGTGGGAGGTCTGACGCAAAAGTAAGAGGTTCTTTGAGTGTTCAGACTCTTAGTGGAAATAATAACCCTGCACTTCCAACAGCTAGACATAAGACGATGAAACTATGAGAATATTAAGATCAATAATCCCCGAACCTCGTATCGGTGATGATGAAAAAGCCATGCTTCAAAACTATACGGCTTTGCGAGAATCAATCCTTAACTTTGATATGCCTGTAGATCGTGTGATCTATGACTATATCAAAGAGTTTGTGTCTCAGCACTCTCACTTACCCACTCAAGAAACAGCGATTAACTTCCTAGACAGCAACAATCAATATGATGAAGCTGATCGTATTCGTTCACTCTCTACGATTGAGCCTGCCTATCGTGGTGACTTCATCTTCTTAATTGAAAAGCAAGTAGAAGAAGCCCGTATCATGTCTCTCAGTGAGACTATGGCACAGGTCAAAGAAATCACTAGAAATGGCATTGAGATTAAAGAGGGGAAAACTAAGAGAACGCTCAAGGGTGCTCGTGATGCAGGGCGATTTATCTTTCAGCAACTACATGATTTAATGACCCCTACATTTGGCACTCGTATTGGGGGCGAAGCTCTTGGAGATGGTGAGGAATTTTGGGAGGAATATCAAAAGATTAAGGATACAAAAGTGGAAGTTTTACCAAAGACAGGACTGCAAGTCATTGATGACGCTATCGGTGGCTTTAAGAGAAAAGAACTCTACATTATGGCAGGCTTTACAGGACACATGAAGTCTAAGTCGGCTGTAAATTGGGTGTATAACCAAGCGATTTTTGGTGGGACAAGTACCATCTATTTCTCGTTAGAAATGCACTATTCTCAATGTCGCAGAACCATCTACGCATTTCATAGTATGCACCCTAAGTTTCGGCAGAAGCGTATCGCTTTAGGTATTCAAGCTCAGCCCAATCCTGATGTTGGTCTTGACCCGATCAAAATCAGAGATGGTAAGCTCACTCAAGACGAGGAGCTATTTCTGAAAGAGGTGATTGATGATCTCAAGACCAATATGCAGAATGGTACTTACGGCTCTATTTTCTTTGAGGTAGCTGACCCCGATAGCCTTGACTTTACTGTTGAGGACATGAGGACTAAAGCAGAGACTATCGCCTCTAAACACCCTGTGAAATTAGTAGTAGTTGACCACGCACTCTTAATGTCTAGTAGACGTTGGGTAGCGTCTACTACTGAGCGTTTGAATGAAGTTATCCGAGACTTGAAAAAGACAGCTATGGGCTTCAATAGAGGGCAAGGCGTTCCTATCCTATGTCTATTTCAGATTAACCGTGAGGGCTTCAAAGCGGCTGAGAAGAATGACGGTACATATAACCTCACTCACCTCTCGTATGCCAACGAAGCAGAGCGTTCAGCAGACGTTGTAATCGCTTCTTGGTATGACGATAATATGAGGCAGAAAGGCATGATTAAGTATCAATGCTTGAAGTCTCGTGACCAAGCTCCTTTTGAGGCTTTTGAAGCACAGACAGCTTGGCCGGTGGGTCGTATTCTGAACACCCCAATGAACTTCAAGATGGGTGCTTCGCCCAATGCTAAACCAAAGAAGGAAGACCCTCTTGATGATGTAGTTTAAGCTCAGTAAATCTTTTATGACCATACCTTTCTGTAAACTTCTTAACAGAGAAAAGAGGGTATATGAGACATTTACAGGCAGGTGGGGAAATAGACTTTCTTCGAGAATCACAAAGTGATGCAGTAAAAGCTAGTGCTGTCGTTTTAAGACAGATGATCTCGACAGTAGGGAACTTGGGCGAGTTGCTTAACAAAAAGAAGATCGCTGAGTTGGTCTTACTGAACCCTGCATACAAAGACTTTGTTAGCTCACATTTCGAGTTTGCTGATAAAGACATTCAAAAGAGCCTAGTAAGTGCTTTTGTTGAGTACTTTCATGGAAAGAAAGCAGGGGAAGAAAAACCTGTTTTTAATAAGATATGGAAGCTCGTAGAAGAGTACGTCAAGGGCAGAATGATGGACGAGGGGCAAGAGAACTATCTTAACACTATCCCCGAAGAGTTAAGGAAGTTCCTACCTAAAACTCTAGCCGTTGATGTAGATTCCACAGGCGAAATACAATATATCACCGACTTGTTCGTCAACGAAGTAGACGATGTAAACTATAAGATTAAGAAGATGACCACACTCCTTAAAAGATATAACCATATCGTAGATGTGGTAAAGAGCGACCTGATGTCTAATGATGTCTTTTTAAGAGTCAAAGCCTTGATTGTGGCGATCATCATGGAAACAGGAATCCGACCTGCTATGGGTGAAGGTATTTCTAAGATGAAAGGTATGGACGGGAAATACCTAAAAGATGAGGAGGGTGAATATATTGAAATGGAAACCTTTGGTGCTAGAACTCTGAAATTGAGCTTCATTAAGGACTTGATCGGTAAAGATGGCGATCAGATTGAAGTGAGGTTTAGAGGGAAAGCGTACACCGAAAATGTAGCTTATCTAAGTGACCCCCAAGTCCTGGCAGAATTGAGAAATCTTGCGACTGAAGCTGAAATAACCAGAAATGAGCTAGGGATAGACCCATTTCTGTTTACAAGACCTGATGGAGATGTAATTACAGGAGATCAGTTAAACAGGTACTTTAAGAAGATCGTCAAAGACACTAACCTAACCCTTACTGATTTCCGTAAGCTCAAGGCAACACAAGAAGTCTTTAACCACCTAAAGAACAAAAAAGTTGATCTGCTTTATAAGATTAGAGAGTTCGCTAATGAGCAGGCTGAAAGTCTCAAAGAGAGAGCGACACAGGAAATAACAGATACTGTCAACCAAGCGATTAGAAATGCACAAGAAGCAATCAGTCATGGTGAGTTTGATACTACTGTGTCTTACTACATCAACCCTACTGTAGTCTTAAAGTTTCTCTCAGAGGGTAAGGTAGGAGAAAAGTTGGAAGACGCTGTAATGACAAACCCCAAACACCTTACTTTCAACCTAGACGCATTTCTTGACGAAGCTGTTATGATTGGACCTATCCAAAAGAGAGGCACTAATCTTCAGAATCTCGTAGACGACCTAGAAATGAAACTAGGTGAAAATCTACTTAGCTTAGTAGAGCATATCCAAGAAACCACATAATAATCTAGTCGGGTACTATATAAAGAGTACCTAATGACAATAGGATTATTAATGGACATCTCTAGTATTCTAAAAAGTTTGAAAGAGCGTAAACTTGAACGCAAAGGTGATTGCCTTTACTTCATTCAAGAACGCTCCACAGGCATGATAAAAATAGGTCGCTCAAAAGACCCTAAAAGACGACTCAAAACCCTACAGACAGGAAATGCTAACGAACTCAGATTAGTGTGTTATCTTGAGGGGCTTGGGTGGCGTGAACGTGACTTACATGAAGCCCTAAAGAAATGGCGTACTTCGGGTGAGTGGTTTGAGTATGATTGTACGGGTAGCATACCCGACGAAATCTATGAGCTTATTCCTTGGGGTAGCCTAGATGATTGGTGGAGGGATTAAGAAATGTTTCTCTTTGAACTGAGTATGATTTTAGGGTCGGTTATTACGGTTGTTATAACCGACAGAAATCCTAACTCAATGACAAAGTTGGGCGTTTTTTTCTTAATTTCTACCTTAGTGTACTTTTTGCTTTGTGTGTGCCTTTTTGTAGGTAAAGTCCTTACCTAGTCTTATATAAAGGGATTCAGGAGGAAGCCCGTATGAACACAGAAACATTGATAATCACCACAACGCCCCTTGACTGTGCTTGTAAAGGTGATGGAATCATTCACAAAACAAAAAAGCCCTGCCCTATACATTTCTTGTACGCAACATCAGAGGAGTTTAGAGAAGTAAGTTTAGGGCTTTATGCTCAGAGTCTCACAGCTACCGTCCTCCATATTATCGAGGAGCATGAAGCATTTCAAAGACACCGAGAGATCGGCTTTCTTGACAGCGAAGAAAGCCTTGACCTATTCGTAGAACTTTTTTGGAATCCTCAAGATATTTCTGAGAGAGTCAAAGCACTTCAAGTACTTGTTCGGTTGATCTACGGACACCTATCAAGATGTAAAAGCAATCTTCCTAAAGCCGATAGCTTTGACTTATTTTCCTTTGCCGAAGCGAATACAAGTTTAGACCACCAATTTATATGGAAGCCCTTATACACAGATGAGCAGTAAAAGAGCAGATCGGATTAAAGAAAAAATCCCGATCACTCGTGTACTATCAGATTATGGGTATGACGTGTATGAGGGTGGAGGTGAACAACAATTTCGTTGTGACCTTCATGGAGATGGGTCAGACAATGCCCCTTCTGCCCGTGTGTACCCTGAGTCTAATTCTTTCTTCTGCTTTGCTTGTGGTAAAGCAAGAGACTCCGTTGCTCTTGTCATGGAAAAAGAAGGGTCAGACTTTAACAAGTCATGCTCTTTATTAGAACAGAAATATGGGCTAAAAGAATGGGTTTATAAAGAAAAGGCAGACCCCTTTGAACAAAGTGACCGAGCAGAAGAACCCTCTAAGAGAAATATTTTAGAGCGAAAAGTGGGAAACAGACTCTTAATGCTCACTAAAGAACGTGACGTTGAATATGACCTTATCCTAAAGCTTTGGGAAGGGTATGATTTACTGTGTTCACTAGAACATCAATCTGACTCCCATTGGAGAAAGTTAGTAAGTCAAATCCCAACTCAAAGGTTTGAAGATGATGAGTGGTAAAAACGATAACGAAATAGATATTACAGAACTCTTTGAGTATTCTATAAAGCTCTTAGCTGAACAGGCAGAGACACCTCAAGAATTGATTAGTGTTTGGATTAACTTAGGGAAAAGACTTGGTGTAGAGGACATTTTTTCTAGCCTTAAAATAGTCCTCTATGAAGACGACAACCAAGAGCAACACATGGTAGGGTTTGTCGGTTCTCCGAGCGAAGAAGTGACCGAAATCCTAAGCTCAGAAATAGTCTTTAACGAGTACATTTGTGACAAAGCTGTAGAAGCAATTAATGAGAAAAAAGTAGTGTACCACTAATGATGTATCGTAGAAATGGACTCATCTTTACTAAGCTCTCAGACAAGACATGGGCAAACCCAAAGATAGCTCGCATTATCCCTAACGAACAGGGAGGCTCTTGGGGTGAATTCTTAGAGCTAAAAGATACTGAGTGGGCAAGGTTTGTTGATGTCATTTCCCTAGACTCATTAGATCGTGCTTTGAGGGGCGACTGCACTCCTTTAATGAATGAGGGACTTCGTGACCCTAGAGGTTGCTTGAAACGAGCCCCATTTCCTAGTGTGTGTGCAGACTATAAGAATTGTGCTTCTTATGCACCCAAGATATGTCAGCCGAAATCTCCCAAAGCTCCTGAGTGTCTCTCTCTAGGGGCTGAACTTCCACAAACTGTCAGAATTCTTATTTCTGCATGGACTGAAGGCTACTATGTAGTCCGAGAAGGTGAATGAAATGAAGTACGTCAACCCTCCAACTAATCGTAGGATTTACCCTACACCCACTAATAATATGCCTGTTAGAAATGGAAGCGACAAAGACTATCATGGCGAGCTTTCTATTTCTGATAATCATATCTATCTTTACCAAGACATCACTCCAAAAGCGATCATGGAATTGGGTATTGCGATTAGGCATATAGGGCAACATATCTTTAACATGGTTACAGAGTTAGACTTACCCTCAGCACCTGCTATCCATTTACACATCAACTCAAATGGTGGGTGTGCTTTTAGTGGGCTTGCAGGGGCAAGTCATATCCTTAACTCTCAAATCCCTGTCATCACTTATATTGAAGGAGGGGCGGCATCTGCGGCGACTATCCTATCATGTGCAGGGGCAAAGCGTTTTATCACCGAACACAGCTTTATGCTTATCCACCAAATCAGTACAGGTGTTTGGGGGACATACGAGAATCTGAATGATGAGAAAGAGTCTATGGACTCACTCATGGAAATGATTCAGTCAATCTACCTCAAGCATACAAACATGAAGAAGAAGCAACTGAAGCAACTCTTAAAGAGAGACTTATGGCTGAACCCTGAGAAATGCCTAGAGCTAGGCTTAGTAGATGAGATTATTCACTACGAGAGAAACTAGTAGCGTCTCAAAGCATGGGAGAAGAAAGTCCCATGCTTAAGAATTTGAAGCAAGTCCTCATCACTATAGTCGTATGAGGCTATAGTGATCGTAAAGCTAGGTAATGAAATGCCGCCGTGATGCTGTGAGGTTCGCATAACAAACCTAAGCCCGAAAACGCCCATCTTATCAAAGATGATTTTCTTAGGGTCAAAAATCTCACTCGAACTCAGCCCCCTAGTGTATTTCTTGTACTCTTTTTCCACCAATTCTTCTAAGTCTCTCTCACTTTCAAGATCAAAAGTCTTGGGGTAATCCTTCATTAGGTACGGGGGATTCCAAATACTTTTAAGAGTGGTGTCTAAAGTAACTTCATAAAAGCCTTTTGAAGCTCTCTTCATCGCCAACCTAGCGACTCTAATAGCCATCGCTTTCTTAGGGGTTCCTAAGAGTTCTACAACGTGCTTCCTATTGATGAGTTCTATGTCTTCACTTTCAACAACAGCTTTCATCGCATGAACGCCTGCATACCCATACTCATCGAAGACTTCTTCCCCAAGCATAGGAACACCATCAACCTTAAATAGAGTCATCATAAGGTTATCATATGCCGAAACAAGTGCCTCTACTAAGTCGGAAATGTGTGGTCTGAGGTCATATTCAAGTTGCCCATTTCTTCTTACCGACTTCAACAAAGCGTCTGCTTTATTGTGTGGCTTTTTAAAGACTTTCTTGTAAAGCTCCCTCTTGCCCTGTTCGGCTTCTAAAATAAGAACAGGACGAATTCCTTTGTTCCCTTTGATCGCCCCATCTTGCTCTATTAAAGAAAACAGTAAGACATATTGCTCGTTGTCATCATTGATAATCCAAGCCTTACGACCTTTAACCCAACCACTTTTCCTCCACCTGATTTGTGGAGTCACCCCTCTCCCGTGAGCCATATTATCCTCTACGAAAGTCCAACTCTGAGGGCTTCTTCTATTGAGTTCAGCTATTAGAGGGTCTAACCAATTTTCATCTATGTAGCTCATTTATACTTCTCTCTTTCGGGAAATCTACAACTCTTAACGGATAAACAAAGTACATCGGGAGAAATGAGCATGAGAAAGGTTGAGATAATCTAAGTGGTGAAAACTCTCCTTTTTAAGACTTCTTGGCTTTCTCTTGAGCTTTCTTCCTGTCCTCAGCTCTATACTTTTGCTCTAAGATAGGAAGTGCCTTTTCTGCTTGGTCGAGTTTGTGAGCTAAGTCTCTCGCTTCTCTACTAAGATTCATATTTCCTAGCAAAGTGATCTCGCCTGTTGTGGTGTCTTGTAAGCGAGAAGTCAAACCAACCGTATTAGGCATCAACTGCTTGATGATCTTCGGGTCTATGTTTTTAAGAGCTATGTCCCACACCATTTCTAGCTCTAATCCTTGCATGATAAGCATAGGCTGACCTCCATAACCTAAGTTCATCTTTTGACGAAATAGACTCATGCCCGAACGGGTACGAAGCTCCATATCAAAGAAATGAACAGGCATAGGGTTTTCAGGTCGATCAAAGAACATCTTGAACCCAAAGTGCAGATTCTTATCCCCAAACACGAGGGTAGGGTTATCCACATAACCCCATTCGTGAATGATAATGTAAAACTCATTCTTCTCTGCAAGCCGAGAAATAAACTCTTGCTCAATCTCGGACATAGGTATGTAAAGACTGTTCTTATTTTTACCACCAAATACGTTAGACATGAAAAATCTCCTCTAGTGTACTAATGGGAGATCATACCCCAAAACTAACCCGAATTTAACGAACTTATCCTCTTTTACTTCTTAAGGCTCTTATGCCCATGATAGAACCTGTCACCTCGCCCATTTCACTATCCATGTCCTCTAAGAGCGAACTAAGGTCATAACTACCTGTCACCTCGCCCATTTCACTGTCCATAGCTTGAAGAAGCTGTGAAAGATCAGTAGCTCTCTTGAGAGGATAAGAATCAGTCCCAAATAGGTTCGCAACATCAATGAACTTCTGTATGTCAAAAGATACTGTGTCATAACCTTGTGCGACAGCCTTGCTTATATTTCTTTCAATGTAGCCTTGATGAAGGAAATTCAAAACAAAGTTAGGGGCGATATAGTAGTCAATCGCACTACCCATTTCTGAGTGGTGCAGGGAATCGGAGACAGCCTTAATCGCATCATTAATAAACTGAGTCACTCTAGTAGCCACTGCTTCTTGGAGATTCTGAGTACCTGCGTCTACAAGGGCTTTCACATCTTCGTGTAGTTGCTCTTGATCTCCCTCCATAACCTCAAACAATCTCCTATTAGCGAAAAGCATACGGAAATCGTGAGGCTTCATATCGAACTGCCCAAACTTACGATCTATATACTTAATGAGCTTCGTGTAGTCGTATCTCCAACCATTCAAACCTCTAAAAACAGGAGGCTCTTTAGACGGAGTTCCCAAGTCCATTCCTGCATCTAAAGTTGCTTTATCCACATAAGGCTTGAGAGCTGTAGCAATATCAGAATCAGTCATCTCATAAAGAAGAGTGTTACCGTATTTCCCAACTAACTCTATTTCAAAACGGCTCGCTTGCAAGCTCTTGACATGAGAAGGTCGAAGCTCGGTTAAGCCGAAAGTTTTTACTTCTACTTTAGTGCCGTCTGCAAGTTTCTTAATCGTTTTGCCAGGTCTACCACCACCAACACGAACTCCTGTCTCTAACATAATAGCTGTAAGGATAGCGTTAAGGGTGTCCCTCTCGTTATTCGATGACATGAGGTCTGCTTTCACAGACGTTAACATAGAGTTATATTTCCCAATAGTCTGAACGAGTATGTTGTGCTTATGCGTAAGGCTTCTGATCTGATTTCCTACACGCTCACGAACACCTGTCACCTTACCTGCTTTATCCACATCTAAAACAAGATTGCGAGGTAAGAATTTCCTGATGTCTACCTCTAGGGCATCTCTCAAACTTTGTTGCTCTGTACCCAAGAACTTGTACTCGAAACCTAGCTCAGCAGACAACGTAACTTGGTCTTGTATTTCAGGGTCGGAAATGGAAGCCCCTTCAACCACAATCTTAGCTAAGGCTCTAAGGAGTTTAGCTCTGTTCTGTGCGATGCTTCTAACATTACGAGGATTACCATGACCCTCTATTTCTTTGCCTGCATACTTGTCGAGAAAAGACTGTATATTTCTCATACCTTGAGCGTCAGAAATAAAGTCTTTAACTGAATCAAAAACTAACCCTTTTTTAGCTACATTTCTAGCAATCGTAGAGATTGCTCTCTCCGTAGCTTTAACGTGCTTGATCTGTTCTTTTCTGTCCCGAACATTTAAGTCATCATAAGAAGGCATATCTATTTCCTTTCTTATAGAGTACCATCAAAGTCGTCAGTATCAGACCCTAAAGGAGGCTCAGACTTTTTTGGTTTTGGAGGAGTCGGTTTACCTCCATTTTGCTCTAAAGCTGTAGTCGCTACATGGGTGTATTTATCTAGTGCCGCTTGCCCTAATATGTAGCCAATCTGAATGAAACCACTCGTGACAATCATGGTGACAAGTACCATAAACGCATAGTGGTCGATTTGAGTCTTGTACTCCCACACAACATAGAACATGAGAATCTTCCACCCTACATCTGCGATCAAGTAGGCAAGGAACTTCTTGCTTTTAAGAGGAACGCTACTCAAGTGTGTTGGGTCTTGTGATTTTTGAGTGGTCATACCAATCTCCCATTAGGTTTAGAGTGTTTGTTTTTACATTGTCTGACAGATAAAAGATTTATCTAAGTAAAGGCTTGGTGTTTATCCTTAACCCACTCTTGGTGTTTGAAGGCTGTGTTTTCCCTCTAAGCTGACCTAACATAGTATTGTTAACCCTCAAGTCGTTCATTGAAGTCTGAAAGTTGTCTTCAATCTGCTGAGGTGGCTTATTGGAAATGAGTATTGAGGGGTGACTTTCGATTAGCTCCTCAAGGCGAGCTTGTTCTTCGGGCAACATACTTGGTAGTAGAGCGAACAAGTCCTCTCTCGATTTCTCATGCTCTTTTAAGAACTCTAAAATCACATGGTCAGGCAAGAAAGGTGGGTTAGCAGGATTTGTGTAGCTCCCTTTGAGCGTGTTGTGACCACTACCATTTATCCAAAAGTTACTCATGGCTTTACTCCTATTCTGATATGTACTTCATAACCCTCACATATAAACAGAGTAAGGAGAAGCCCTTGTTTGACGATTTCCTAGCAGACCTCAGAAAGCCCTCAATCGAAAAGTACGATTGGATGAACGATGTTGAGTTGATACTTGGCACTAAAGAAAACCTCACCCAAGCGATTGATGAGTGTATCGCTTCAGAAATATATGGCTGTGACATTGAAACTACGGGGCTTGATAACCGAGTTTTTGACGGCAGAACAGTTGACTCTATCGTGGGTATCGGACTCGCACCCACACCCGACAAGGCTTACTATTTCCCAATCGGACACAGAGCAGGCTCAGAATATAACATTCCTTGGTCTATGGTCGGCAAAGAGTTTGGGAGGCTATTTCACCCTGACACTAAGGCTAATCCTGTCTTCCACAACATCGCATTTGACTCCGTATTTCTTGAGTATAACGGCTTCTTCCCTCTTGGGGTAGATCGGTGGGACGATCATAAGAAATGGGAAGACACCCTCATTGTTAAGTACCTGCTTAACCCTCGCCAAAAAGGTGGGCGAGGACTGAAGGCTCTATCAGATCAACTCTGTGGTATGAAGATGATCGAACTCAACGAGCTAATCCCCGATGAGAAGATTAAGGATTACGCCACCCTCGACCCAAGTTGGGAGCCTTGTGTATGGTACGCTGCGGCTGACCCTCTCTGTACGCTTCGTGTATGGAACATTCTAAGAGGTCAATATGTAGACGCACCCGAACACTCAGATTCAATCTACAACTTAGAAAAAATGTGCCTCGTTTCAGTAAGTTGGATGCACAGAAGCAGAGTGTATGTAGACAGAAATAGAGCCTTAGAGTCTTGTAAAGAAGGGCAACGCCTATGGTGGGAAAGTTTGCTTGAAGTATATGACGGAGCAAGTGAAATCTTAGGTCGAGATATAACCCCTAACTACCTTCGGATAATGAAAGGTGAGATCAAAGGTGCGATCAACATCTTTGAACCCGATGACGTAGGAAATGACTCTAAGATGTCCTATAAGATTAGAGTTGATGAAGCTCGCAAGGAAGCGAAAAGAAACTACCCCGACCCTGTTCAAGTCATCTCAAAAAACGTGGCTCTCGTGGGCAAGGAAGCAGGGACTGAGAAAATCGATTTCCCTATCGTCTATGACATTATGTCTCCTCAGCAACTTGGACTCTTATTTCGTGAGTTAAAAGTACCTAACCTCATCGCCTCTGAGAAATCGGGTCAAGTAGTCACAGCAGGCGATGTGCTTGATGATGTGATCGAAAAAGCTGAGAAAGACTTCCCATTCATGGGGAAAGTTAAGAACTTACGTTTCCTCTCTAAAGCTCTCGGTCAATACCTTATCCCCTTTGTCGAAGATGTGGGTAAAGACGGAACTCTGAAACCTCGCTTCGATCAGTTTGCGGCTGATACAGGTCGTTTCTCTTGCAAGTCCACCTCTAAGCCTTGGGAAGTCAAAGACGGGGGCTGTAGAGTACCATTTCAAGGTATTCCTGCTTATGGGAAAGACAAGGACAAGAAGCCTGCTATCATTTCTTATATGCGTGATTGTATCGCTTCAAGAGGTGATGGGTGGTGGCTAGTCGCAATCGACTATGCAGGTGTTGAGCTTCGCTTAGTCACCAACCTCAGCAAAGAACCTCTATGGGTTAAAGCGTTCTTCGAGTGTTCAGATTGTGGGAAACAATACCCACAGGAAATGAATGATGATAATATCCCTAAAGCAACCCCCACTTATTGCGTTTGTGGCTCTGACCGAATAGGCGATCTTCACACCGTCACAGCAGTTGCTTTCTATGGCGAGAACGCTAAGAATTTGCCCGATTGGAAAGACAAGCGAGGAAATGGCAAAGGGTGTAACTTTGCTCTCTCTTATGGTGGGACAGGTAAAGCCGTACAGCGTACTATCGGTTGCTCGGCTCAAGAGGGTGAGGAGAAATACAGGAAGTTCACAGGCACTTATAAGACTCTTGCGAAGTGGTGGACTCACCAACATGACTTTGGTCGTAAGCATGGCTATGTAAAGACAGCTTTTGGTCGTGTTCAGCCCCTACCTGACATTAATGAGGGTGACTTCAGAAAGAAATCAAAAGACGAGCGTAAAGCTGTGAATGGCCCTGTGCAGGGTACGAGTGCAGACATCACCAAGCTCGCTATGAGTCTGATCTATAAAGAGGTCAAGAAGCGTGGTTGGTTCGATAAGCTCAAGATGATTCTGACTGTCCATGACGAAATCGTTTTTGAGATACATGAAGACGTAATCGGTGAAGCTATCCCTGTACTCACCAATCTCATGTCGAGAAATAAAGGTATCGCTAATCAAGGTTGGGCTGTACCTCTACTTGTAGACGTAGAGATCGGTAAGACTTGGGGTGTCCCTTATGACCTCAAAGACCTCAAGCGTGGCTATAAAGAAAAGCTCGTGCCTGATGGCGTAGACGAGGAAGGCAAGAAGAAATACAAGGAAATACAAGTACCTGTACCTGAGTCTTTAGGTCGTATCTTCTATGAGCAAGGGAGTGAGGAGCAGGCTCCCAAAAAAGAGGTCAAGTCTGAACCCTCTAAGCCTGTCTACACAATAGGTGAGCTAACTAAAGAAGAAGCTAGAAATGTAGCCCTTTGGTTAGTTGAGAATGAGGGAGGTATCGTGCAGTATAACAATAAAGATGTGAGTGCTTTATTTATATAAGGAGATAAGTATGAAAAACGATCTGTTAGGCGAGTGCAATGACCAAAGAATCCCCGAAAACGAGTTTACCTCGATCTTCTGTAAGAGGTGTAAGAATAAGTCCTGCGATAGAGCAAAGTGGGCTTCTTCATCTTGGGAAGAACGTATCAGCACCCAAGCAGATCGTTTCCTACACAACCCCAACATCGTGGCTCAGAATGAGTCTTCTCGGTGGGAAGGGATTGTAGATTTTGAGTTATTTCAAGCACCCACTACAACAGAAATTTGGGGAGTTGCTCCTCAAGTTAAAGTGGAAAAAGAACCTGTTAAGATTGATATTGTCACCGAAGACGGACAAGGAGATCGAGTACCTACTGAGACACACGATGATGTCGTTTCTGCTGAGCCTGTTAGTAGGGTTGCTCCTAGTCCTGAACCTAATCTTACAGAGCCTATAAAAACCTCTGAGCCTGTGAAACCTTTCACAAGGCAGATGAATACTGCCCCCCAAGAAATCATCATTGGAGGGCTTGACGAAACCCCTAAACAGCAACCTAAAAAAGTAGTTGATGAATGGGCTGTACCACCTAAAAAGCTACAGGTTGGTGGTACATTTAAAATGGGTAAATAACAATGTTTTTAGATTACGACAAAGAACCCCCTAAACTCCTTGATCTCAGTCAAATCAAGGACGTACAAGGCAACCTATACATTTCTAAAGGACTATGGCAAGAAGTCATTTCTCACTATAGTCGAGAAGAAGTCTTAGATCGCCTTAAAGAACTCATCAACACAGGTGAGATTACATTTCCTTATCGAGAGTACACCCAATCCTCTGTCAAAGAGGAGTTTAACAGGCTCAAGAATAATGAAAGTCTATTCACAAAAGGTGAGTGGGAGTGTAATCGACTCGTTCAAGATGTCCCATTTCTATATAGAGGAGAATCTTACTATATCCCTGCAACAGCTCGACTAGGAGGTCAAGTCTCAGACTTGTTCACTCAAGAAGCTCGTATGGAAGTAGGACACCAAAGATTCATGTCTCCTCACCGAGCTTGGCAAAGCGATAAAAAGTCATTTCTGAACTATATCTTTAACCCTGATATGTTTGATGGAGACTTGAACGACAAAGCCCTGCGATCAGCCCTTAGCATGAGGTCTTACATAGCGAGTCAGTTCAAGCCCGAATCAGCTAAGGTAGTCTACAACACATTTCAAGCGAGACGAGTCTTAGACTTCTCAGCAGGTTGGGGTGATCGCTTAGTAGGGTTTCATGCTTCCAATGCCGAGAGCTACATAGGGATAGACCCTAACTCTAAACTCCATGAACCCTATCAAAAGATCAGCCATTTCTGTGATACAGGTAAAGAGGTCAAGCTCATCTGTTCGCCTGCTGAGGAAGCCGATTTGACAGGTGTTAAGGTGGACTTTGTATTTACCTCGCCACCTTATTTCACACTTGAAAGATATAGCGAAGAAGACACTCAGAGTTGGAAGAGATACCCAAAGATAAACGCATGGCTAGAGGGCTTTCTATTTCCTACTTTATCCAAGTGTTGGGAGTGTCTTGAAGACGGGGGCAGAATACTCGTCAATATCGCTGACGCTTATACCAATGGAGAGCGAGAGGAAATATGTCAGCCCATGTTAAGATATATGGAATCTCTTGGAGCTACTTATGAGGGTGTTTTAGGTTATCAAATGGGGGGCAGACCTGGCAAAAATATGGAGAACGTAGGTAAGGTTTTCTGTGAGCCAATATGGGTGTGGAGTAAAGGGGAAGCCCTCGAACCTAAATGGAACTCTGACACGTTTTTAGGGGTCTAGTATGAAAGGGTTGAAGATACAGAACTTCCAAGAAGCGATATGGTTGAAGAATACGAGCTTACCGAAACAAGTAGATTTATTTGGATTTTAAGAAATGGAAAACATGATCTTTAACGAGTCCTGTTTGGACACTATGGGCAGAATGGAAGATAGGTCTATTGACCTAGTGGTTACTAGCCCACCTTATGACAACCTCAGAGCTTACGATAACGAGATAGATAAAACTTGGAGTGAGTCTGTTTGGAAACCAATCATCTCAGAGTTATGTAGGATAATCAAAGAAGGTGGGGTCATCGTTTGGGTGGTTGGTGACGCTACAGTAGATGGGAGTGAAACAGGGTCTAGCTTCAAACAGGCTCTCTATTTCATGGAATGTGGGCTTAACCTTACGGACACTATGATATATCAAAAAGGGTCAAATGGTGCTGTAGGGAATAATAAGATTTATTGGCAGTCTTTTGAATATATGTTCGTCTTTTCTAAGGGTTCTCCTGCGACAATTAACTTAATAAAAGACAGGAAAAATAAAGAGAAAAGAGAAATGGATAAGGGTACAAAAAGACTGAAAGATGGAGAGCTTATTCCTATCACAAGAGGGTCATACGGGGAGTTCGGTAGGAGAACCAACATTTGGTCATACTTAACAGGTAGAGGACATTCAACCTTAGATGTGTATGCCTTTGAACACCCTGCTACATTTCCCGAAAACCTAGCTCACGATCACATCATTTCTTGGTCTAATGAGGGAGACTTAGTTTATGACCCATTCTTAGGGTCAGGAACTACAGCTAAGATGGCTAAGATCACCAAGAGGAAATACATAGGGTCGGAGATTAACGAAGAATATTTTAAGATTGCTCAAAAGAGATTAAGCCAAACACAGGAGTACTTGTTCTGATGTTATTTGATTTAGAAGAAACAAAGAAAACAAGTTTAGATCAGTATGTTTGGGTCAAAGATAACCACATACACATGAGCAAAGAAGTCCTCTCAGAAATAAAAGAGAACTTCTCAAGAGACGACATCTTTGCGTTTATGGCGAAGCTCATTAAAGACAAGCAACTGCCTTTCCCCTATTTCCCTTACAACAAAAGACAGCAAAAGAAAAAGTTCTCTCAGCTCAGAATACAAGACAGAACGTACCTTAAAGAGAAATGGGAAAACCAAAACATAGAGGTACACGATCTGTCTTATAGAGGAGGGTACTTACTACTGCCCACTAGCACCATGTCGGGAAACTCTCTCTCAGACTTGTTCACCCAACCAATAAGGCTCAAAGCTACTCGAAACTTAGAGGGTAGAAACGAGCGTGGTACACTCCCCTTTATTTGGCAGGACTTATTGGATAACGGAGAAGTGAACCCTCGCACTCATAGGCTTCTCAGAAATGCGTACCTAGAGGATAAGTTCGACCAAAAAACTTTCATCAGAGCAGGCAGGTTGTCGGGTCAAATGGTGACTCAGTTTCGACCCTCAGTTGCAAAGGCTCTATACGATCTGTTTGACGCTCAGAATGTACTAGACCCATCAGCAGGTTGGGGGGATAGGCTTGTGGGCTTCCTAGCAAGCGAAGCAAAGAGCTACATAGGGATTGACCCTAACACTCAGCTACATCAGCCTTATAATGAAATACACAAGTTTTATGACCCTAGCCGATCTGTAAAAACGATCTGTATGCCCTCTGAAGATGTAGACTACTCTGAGCTTGAATATGACTTTGTATTTACCTCACCACCCTATTTCAATGTAGAGCTTTACTGCAACGAAGACACTCAATCTATTAAGAGGTATAGCGACTTTGAAGTGTGGAAAGAGAGGTACTTGTTTGCCACGCTTGAAGAAGTCTACAAGCACCTAAAAGTCGGGGGGAGAATAGCCCTTAACATCTGCGATAACCCTAAACTTAAAGTCACTAAAGACCTCATTTCTTTTATGGATTCTTTAGGGGCTACTTATGAGGGTATTGTCGGATATGAAATAAACATCAGACCCGGAGCTGTCCGTCAAGATCATGGTTCGGAGAAGCGAGGCGAACCTATTCTGATATGGAGTAAAGGGGAAGCACCCGAACCTAAATGGACACAAGACAATTTCTTTGGAGTTTAAGAAATGGACTTATTCGATTACAAAAAAATAGGAGGGCAAACCCTCACCTCAAAAGTAGAACTTGAACCAATAGTTGAGAAACTAGCCGAGGTTTCCGACTACAAGTTTAACGGGAAAAGCTCATTCAAAGTGCCTAGCTTTGAAGTGCCTCAAGATTTCTCGCTAGGGGTGATTTATGGTCCAAGTGGCTCAGGCAAGTCCACACTTCTTAAAGAAATGGGAAGCGAAGAAATAACCACTTGGGACAGTAGTAAAGCGATTGCTTCTCAAGTAGACCCGAACCTACTTATGAGATTAGGGCTGTCTTCTATCCCCTCTCTGTGTAGACCTTACCATGTTCTAAGTACAGGTGAGAAACACAGGGCTGATATAGCAAAAACTCTGAAAGATGGGTGCGTAATAGACGAGTTTACTTCTGTCTGTAATAGAGACTTGGCTCAGTCTATTTCCATAGGTGTGAGGAATGTAATCGACCACGATGGATATAAGAATGTAGTCATCGCTACTTGTCACGAAGATGTCATAAATTGGTTAGAGCCCGATTGGGTAGCTAACACGTTAACGAGACGGCTCGTAGAAGGGAGGTCGGAAAGGCTCTCTTCAGATTTTAGAGTCCTACCTTGCTCAACCGAAGCGTGGGCAGTCTTCAGCGATCATCACTATCTAAGCTCGGAAATAAACAAGTCTGCTCATTGTTGGCTCTTGGTCAACGAGAACAACACGATCTGTGGGTTCGGTTCTGCGATACCTTTCCCAAGTAGAGACTTAAGAAATGCTTGGAGAGAACATAGGACTGTGATCTTACCTGACTTTCAAGGTATGGGATTAGGGTCTAGGTTATCTAACATAGTTGCTAAGATGTTCTATGACAGGGGCTGTCGCTATTTCTCTAAGACAGCTCACCCAAAGTTAGGAGAACACAGAAATAACTCTGATCTTTGGAAACCTACAAGCATGAATAAAGTCAGTAGGAGAAGCTCTTATGAGGGTATGTCCGAAGTAAGAAAAGGGTATTGGAGCAACAGCAAGACAAACAAGTATGCGAGGGGGGCATATACTAGCTTTGATTATGAAGCCCACGCTCACCGACTCTGTTATTCTCACGAGTACATTGGAGATGGAACAAGAATACTAAAAGGACAAGAGGATAAACCCAAAGTTCAAGACAATTTCTTTGAAGTTTAAGAAATGGAGTACTTACATTGATGTTGTTTGAATATACCTCTGAAAAGAAAGCTCTCCAAGAGTACATAGAAATTAAGGAAAGCAAGCTAATGATAGCCCCTAGCCAATGGTTAGCTATGCTCGACCATTATTCTAAAAAAGAAATAAAGTCGCAACTAGCCGAAGCAATCAAAGGCTTACCTTTCCCTGTAAGAGAATACACAGAACAAGAGGTTAAGTCTGATTGGGCAAAGCTCAAGGTTGAGGAAGTAAACTATGCTAAAGAGTCTTGGTTAGCCCCTCGACAAAGTAAAGAGACACCCTTACTTTATAAGGGAGAGCCTGTAGTGTTTACCTGTGGTAATCATGGTCTGAAAGTATCTAACCAACACTCTCAGATTATGCGTATGAAATGTGGTTATCACTCAGGAAAGTCGCCTGTTTATGAGTGGGAGAACCCCGATAAAAAGCACTCATTTCTTAGATGTCTCTTTGGCATACTCAAGGGAGAAATAGAAACTAAAGGGATTGAGCAAAGCACTCTGTATCGAGCATTAAAAATGCACACCTATATGGCGAGTCAGTTCAAGCCCTCATGTGCTAAGACTATATACGACTTCTTTGGTGCGAAACGAGTGTTAGATACCTCAGCAGGTTGGGGTGATCGGCTTGTAGGCTTTCACGCTTCTAATGCGATCAGCTACATAGGAATAGACCCAAACTCTGAGCTACATGAACCCTATCGAAAGATCAGCCATTTCTGCAACACAGGTAAAGAGACTAAGTTCATCTGTTCGCCTGCTGAGGAAGCCGATTTGACAGATGTTAAAGTAGACTTTGTTTTTACTTCCCCACCTTACTTTGACATAGAGAGGTATAGTGAAGAAGACACTCAGAGTTGGAAGCGTTATCCTACTACAGATAAATGGTTAGAGGGCTTTCTATTTCCCATGCTAAGTAAGTCATGGGGTTGTCTAGCTGAGGGTGGTCGGATAGCGATCAATATAGCAGACAAGAAAGGCGAGGATATATGCACACCTATGTTAAGATATATGGAGTCATTGGGTGCTACTTATGAGGGTGTCGTTGGCTACAAACTCAACAAGAGAAATGGTATCGGGCTAACCGATACTTTCTGCGAGCCTGTATGGGTGTGGAGTAAAGGGGAAGCTCCTGAACCTAAGTGGACACAAGACAACTTTTTTGGAGTTTAAGAAATGTTATTTGAGGAATTTAAATTTGACGCTGTGTCGTTTTACGAGACATTCACACCTATAAAAAAAGAGGTTAGCGTCCCATCAAACCTCGTGCCTTTTGTGAAGGCGATGTCAGCCCACCACCGACTCGATCTATCTATTTCTGAGTCTACCTCGATCTCGTCTGAGGAGAAGTTTGAGCTAGATGAAAAGAAATGTATTGTACTGTTCTCAAGTGGGATTGACAGCACTTGGTCACTCACTTACGCCCTTGAAAATGGGTATTCACTCTACCCTGTCTTCATAGACGGACTGAACCCTGCAACGAATAGTCGAGAAAAAAGAGCAGGGCTTCAGATTTGTGAAGCCCTTGGGCTAGAACTTCATATTTTCAAGCACTTCTCACAGCTTAAAAAGCTCCACCGAAGTGAAGACAATATGATCGAAACACCTGAGAGCCTTGCCAAGCTCCAATACGCACTTATGTTATGTAAAGACTTAATCCGTAAAGAGCGTATCGGTTCTGTTCTCGTTACTGTAGATGAGGATAACGTGATCTTCCATAACCCTAACTCAATGTCCGATGAGAATGATGAAGAACTCGATTGGTTCTCTGACACAGAAGAATCTATGGCTACATTTCTACCATTCTTATCAAGCTATGTAGGAGGTGAAATAAAGGGTCTTTACCCGACTCTACCAAAGTCACAGAAACTCAAGACACTCATAGAGAAAGAGTTATTTGAACTGACTTGCTCTTGCGTCTTAAATCCAATGTTCTTTGCAGGGCATCGTAAGAAACCCCATGCCCCTAAGCATGAGAATATGTGTGGGGTCTGTTGGAAATGTAAAGAGAACCTCAAGTTCTTAAAACAAGTAGGAGAAGAAGCACCATGTTAGAAATGAAAATAGGACACCTCATCAGAGAGGGGAAAATCGTTGCTTGTAGCCAATCACAGAAGCTCAAGCTCAAGATACACCCCGACTATTTCAAACAGATAGTGACAAGACCAAAGGACTTACCTCATGGAGCTAAGAATGTTGTCTTTGTAGGAGAAATGAACGATGAAGAGCGAGTGTTATGGAGAGCTTACTTGGAGGCAAATCCGACCATTTGGACTACTTCCTAGAAAGTACATTACACCCCTTCTTAACCAAGACCCCGAAGCGATTGCTTTTGCTAAAGAGTGGATAGAAAGAAATGGTCGGATTATCCTCTTTACACAAGGCAAAGCTAAAGGGTGGGAAAAGGTTTGGGTAGCTGATGACGGAGTGATCTACATGGACGATGAAGAGTATGACCCTACTATTTCTGAGTTAGACGCTAGATTACACAAGGTCGAAGCACCAAGCACCCTCTTTGGAGAGGGGGTAGACATAAAAAATAAGCTTTCATACTTAAAAAAACACGAAAGACCTCTTTAATTCGGGTATAAGCAAAACAGCCCTTCTTGATTCAGGGCTACACTTAAACCCTTTACTACCTTTACAGGAGTACACCATGAGTATTGAAACTAAACTCAAGAACATTTCTGATCTTCTCTCAAGTGCTGATATTGTCTCAGACGCAAGCAAGATTGACAGCAAGCAAAATCGTGCCGCAGCTACCCGTGTACGCAAGGTTTTCAAGCAAGCTATGGACGAGCTAAAGGCACTTCGTGTTGAGGCTCTTGAGGCGACAAAGAAAGAGGGCTAATACCCCCTCAGATTATTTCTTTATACTTCCTGTGTGGTGACATATACTTGAGCCACATCACACAGGGAGTAGAGAAATGAGAACCCTCACAGCAAGAGTAGCCACTAAATTCATTAAGAAGTCTTCAGCCAACCTTGAGCTTCACATTTACGACTTTGATGGCACTCTATTTAGAAGCCCCGAACCTCCCGAATGGTGGGATAAAAAGGCTTTAGGGAATTGGTTTGTCAGCAATGTGTCTCTAGGTAGACCTTTCCTTGCTGATGTACCTCCCTCAAACGCTTGGATTCAGAGTGTTGTAGCAGAAGCGAAAGATTCTATCGCTAATCCGAATGTGTGGGCTGTCATGTGTACGGGTCGAGTCGGTACAGGTAGCATGGACTATAGGATTGCAGAGCTACTCAAGAATAAGGGGCTAGACTTTGATGAGGTTTATCTCAACCCTAACATGGGTAGTAAAACAGCTCCCTACAAGCAAAGAACTACTTTTGAAATCCTCAAGAGACTTCCTCAGATTAAGCACATAGAAATATGGGAAGACACTAAAGAAAATATACAAGCTGTTGAGAAAGTAGCTGATCGGCTTGGTCTGACTTTTGAGGGTCACATAATCAAGCCAACTCCTTATCCTGTCGATCATGTGAGCCTAGAAGACTATCTCTACTTCTTAGTTGAGATAGGTGAGATTAGTGAGTCTCAAGCAGAACGTACCCTAGTTAAGTTAGGAGACTAGCTATGAGAAATAAGCTCGCTTCAAAGATCGCACAACGCTATATAGATGAACAGAAGATCGCTAAGGTCATGGAAGAAATGTTCCCCACATTCTTCTCTCAGATTGACCCCTACGACAGGAAGCTCTGCTCATTGAAACTCTTTGAATCTTTAAAAGAGCTTCTGTATGATCTCAAGTCGAACGATGCGTATAGTTTAGACATTTCAGATTTCGTGAGCAAACTGATTGAACGAGTCGCATACGAGAAGCCTTACACTCAACAGGCAAGTAATCTGTTGCTGATAGATGTAAGTGAAATGTTCACTATAATGAAAGAGGAAGAAAGACAGAATCTTATCTCCCTCTTAAGCCATTAATGTTCGATATTTCACTTACAAAGTGAAAGTTGTAGGTCAAGATAACGAGAAAGAGTCTTTAGCTCTTTCACGATCTTTTTAGGGTCATTCTTGAAGCGTCTGTTTGTACCACGAAGTCTCTCTAGTGGTGGGCGAAGCTTACTCTGAACTTCCATAGCCATTGACTCACCAAGATCAGCCGTCATAGCGAATACATCTTCGAGGTCTTGGATAAGGTCTTGTCCGAAATGACCTGCTTCAGCATCAAGAACTGCATCTTCCAATGCTTGATTGAGCTTTCTAAGAACAGGGAGACATACAGTCACTTCTTGGTTTCTCCAAGAGCCTGCACTTGACTCAAGACCTACAGGGTACTGACCTATTGGGAGCTTACGTCCATCGGGTGTTCTGTGATAATCACCGAAAGCAGAAATGTAGCCCTTCTTAGTCTTACTACGTTCGATCTTCTCAAGCTCTGCTTTCGCACCTGCTAGGTTACGGAAAAACTCTTCTCTCTGCTGAAAGCGAGGTCCAAGTCTACCCCATCTCTTGATAAGGGTATATCCACCAATATTCTGAGGAGATTGTACGATAAGCATTTCGTAATACTTCGACTGATTTCTACCCTCATCAATCTTGTAAAGCATTGACGCTTCACCTTCACGAACTGCTCCCTTCGTAAGACCCTCACTCATAAGATAAGGTTTACCTGCCGCAACTCGATCATTGAATGACGCTGTGCGTGTGAAAGGTTCACGAGCTTGTCTCTCAAGACGAGCAATTCTGATCTCTAGTTCTCTCAGCATTTCGCTTGCTGTTCTTCTCATTTCTATTACCTCTTTGAAGCCATATAGTAAGTGTCAATTAACGCTCTAGCGATCACTCGATCTTTCTCTTTCTCGTCTTCAGAAAGAGAACGATAAGGAGTGTCTGCTAAAGCAATACGATTGGTTCGCTTTTCAGGCTGAGTCTGATAGCGAGGGTCATCTACATTGTATGCCGCCCATGACCAACCGTCATGGACTGCATCTGCTACGATTTCTATGAGACTTTTGTCATCAGGGTTAGCCATAACAAGACTATAGTTTTCAGAAATAGCATTTAAAGCATATAGGCTTGAATACTTGTTCGCCTCATAACCAAATGTGTTTGGCTTGCTCAAACCATAACCATACTCTCGGTCAAGTGCCTTATCTGAAATAGCAGTCGCTCTTTTAAGGTCAATAAAGCCATCATTCTGAGGGGGTCGAGGAATAGACCTAGCGATCTTTGTTCGGCTCTCAAGCTGAGATACTCGGTTTTGTAAGTCTCTTAGGACTTCGCTTGCTAATCGTTTCATTTTAGACCACCACTACATTCTTAAAGTTAGAGCTTAGAACAGTAAACAGACTTTGTGAAAGATGGAAATGACCATTTTGAGTGTCATATTCTAAAGCCTTCGTTGTGAGTTCTACATCATAATCAATGTTTTCATTAGCTAAGAAGGAAATCATTTGGTCTGACTTTTCGTATTTCACATCAAGAATATCACTCAATTGAAAGCTATTAACTAGCCGATTTGTGAGATAGTGAATACCTCTTAAAGTCTTCTTAACTTCTTGGTCGTTAAATCCAACCACCTTAACATGAACGATAATATAACCTTTTGGGTCTGGGAAAGTGATTAAATAAATGATCGGCTCAAAAACATCATCAAGAGTAAATTTTTGACCTTTTTTAACGGGAGAATAACTCATTTTTATTTCCTTACGGGCTATAACTGTATTGGGCAACGGCAAAGTACTTTTTGCCTATGATTTCTTTCGGAGACAAGTCTGTCCTACGAATAGTCCACTCTATATAGTAATCACCAGGAATAAACTCGGTGCTAAGAGTTTCACCTACATAATAAACCCCTATAGATGATCTAAAAGGAACTCGCTCTCCTAACCCCACTCTATAAATACCTCTTGTCTCTGTCTTCCTATAAAAAGCATAAGAAATATAATAGGGGTCAAAAGGAACTCCATTCTCATCTGCAAGAGTCACAGGTAAGTCGTTCGGTCCAAGTATGTCGAGTTGCTTGAATAATACACTCATTTCTTAGACCTCACAGAGACACGTTAAGTCGCTGAGTTGTGATCGACTTCTCTATCTGTAAGACCTGCTCTCCTACGAGCGAACTACCATCTGCAACAAGGGTAGCTGTAAACAAAGCATATAAGACTAACCCTGATGTACCTTCGGGTATCTCATACCTAGCAACAAACCGATAAGCATGGTCTGTGGGTGACATAGGTGCTGTAGCTTGCAACTCTGTACGCACCCCTCCCTCGTACATAAAGATGCTATATTCAACGTCTTGGACTGTTAGAGGTCTACCTATTTCATCGACCCAAGTAATCTGTAAAGGGTGAGATTCACCTTCTCTTGCCCTAGTCGTATATATAATCATTCTGAACCCCCCTTTTTTAAAACGTGTCCAAACACACAGGAGATAAAATGACTACAAGTGCAAAGTCAGAAATAATTTCTAATCAGATACTTCAAGCAAGAGAGTATGGCATCAATCTTCAGCTCGATTCCAAGACCCTCGTGGGTCTTGAATACCAACTCGTTCTTAAAGAACATCAATTCCCCGATGACGTTTACATTTACTGCAACTTCAAAGAGGGGTACTCAATCAAAGTCCCTGCCTTTGAGGTTGAGACAAAAGACTTTGATGAGATCATTTCTACTCTACGAGAAATGTATCAAGACTTAATTTAGAACTTGAACTTCCCTTCGTTTAAGTCGTGGTAATCTTCTGCTGACTCAAGAGCGTCAGAGTCATATCCACGACCATACGAGAAATAACGGTGTAGGTCTTGAAGAATAGCGTGGGCGTGTGAGATTTTATCTTCGACCCAATCATCTAGTTCTTTGAGGTTTTCTTCGTGACCAATCATATTATCAATCGAGTCTAGGAACGTATACATTTCGTGAACATTCTGAAGGCTCATATATGACCCATGATGATGATCGGCTCGCTTAGAAAGGTGTCGTGAAGCTACTTTTGAAGCAAGTCGAGGCTTGTTATTACCACTTAGAACAACGACCTGAGTAGCAGGAGCAGTCACTTTTCGTGAGCCTTTGTAATAGCTAACCATCTTCTGACGACTATAAGGGTCATAAGAAATATCGGAAATGACAATCTCGTTACCTGCGTGTAAAGCCATGTCATCTCTACGACCTACCTTACCTCTAGCGTCTAAAAATTCGTCAACAGGGATTGCAGTTTTGATTGTCATTAGAAGTCTCCCCAACCAAGACCTAGATCATCAATGATTTCGTAGCGAGCTTTCTTAGAGACAGAATCCACTACTTCTTCTTTCTTACCTTGAAGCTTATCTACTCTGCTCTCAAGTTCTTTGATCTTATCTTCTGTCTCATGCTGTTCTTCGTCAAGCTCTTGGAAATCTTCAGAATTCATAGCTTTAGCACGATTCTTAACAACATCTTTGTTGATTTCTGTTTGCTTGTCGAATTCTTCCCCTGCTTCAGGGTTTTCTTTCTTCCATTGCTCAAACTCTTTCTTGCCTTTCGGTCCAGCATGGAAGCGAGCTGATTTGTGCATCTCCATTTCAGCATCAAAATCTGAAACAAATCTGCCTGAGAACTCCTCCTCATCTACAAGGTCGTCTACAATGTCATCTACTTCTTCAAGGTCTTCTTGAAGATCATCTACAATCTCGTCTACCTCTGTAAGATCAGAAGCGAACCTTGAAGCTTTCTTGTAGTATTCAGTCTCAGAAATGAAGCCGTCATCGTCAGCATCAATCTCATCAAATCCCTCAGACCATTCGTCACGAGAAATAACACCGTCACCATCTTCGTCAATAAGGTCGAAGTTAGGGTTATCCCACTCCTCTCCCTGTAGGAAACCTGAGTTGTCAGAATCAAGTCCGTCAAAACCCTCTTCCCATTCTTCAGGAGAAATACGACCATCACCATCTTCGTCCATGTCTAAGAATGACGTAGCGTGTTTCTCACCGTAGTCATAGTTAGAGCGAAGTGGTTGTGAAAGTGAAGAGGCTCGCTTAGAAATGAAGTCCGAAGCGATCTTGTCAAAGATGTCCCCGTTGTTTGAGGGAGTAGATGCCTTCTCTGAAATGAAGTCAGAGGCGATTTTATCAAAGATGTCTGCCATGATTGATGTCCTTTAAGATTCTGAAAGAGTACAAAGCCTCTGTGTTATAAAGTAGCTACAACTACTTAGGGATTACTACTGCAAACCGACCACCCCATTGAGAAGCCACAGGTACATCAGGGTCTCCGGGAAATGCTGTTAGAACTGAATAAGACCTACCATCTCGAACTTCTTCAAGAATTGCAGGAATACGCTTAGCGTCAGCAGGTAAAAATTGAGGATTACTTGGTCTTACGATCAAAGTAACTACGTCAGTCTGAAATGCTCTTAGAGGTGCTGACGTTTCAACAGCAGGGACAATCACTTTCTTGCCTCGTTCCTCTTTAACTGCCTCAGTCTGAACTGCGTCAGGTAGAGCAAGTGCTTCCTCTATAGGCATAACTAAGTCATAACCCACGCCACTAGCCTTCATAGTGTATAACCCACCATTTCCTTTGATCGGAGCTTTCTGCACAAGATTAATCAAAGTACGCTCATTCATACCCCTAGAGAATACTGACCCCGTACCGATTTCATTGTGCATCATAATGTGATCTAAAGCCCACTTAGAAATAAGAACATGACCTCCCCTAATAGGTACTTTAATCGTACCTCCCTGTAAGGTTCTTGGCTTGTCCCTTGCACCTGCCGACTTTTCCCAACCATATTTCCCTGCTAGGATATAATCCATTTCTTTATCTGAAAGATACATATCTTTCCGAGAGTCGTAATAAGTGCCCCCATTTTCTCTTGGGTCATAATAAAGCACTTGCCCATTCTTAAAGCGAATAGGACCTTCCATACCTCTAATCGGTCCAAACTCATGCCCATGCAAGTCCTTAATGTACTTAGAAGCAACACGCTCGACCATACTAGCAGTCTTAGTGCTCGCCATGATCTGCCTGCCGTCTTCAGTTATTTCCCTGTCGATCATTAAAGCAGGTCTACGCACCAAGTAGTTAGGCCATTTCTCAAACCACTTAGAATAAAACTCGTCTTCTTCTACTTCACGAGTCGTTTTGTCGGGATTGGGGATATTAGGGTCTGCCACATGAACGATATAGCTACCCTTTTCTCCTGTCACATCAAAGATAAGACTAGCGTGACTCCAATCCCTGCCTTCAGGATTCCATGCGATCAAGACAGGCTTACCTTGATCTGTCCATTCCTTTACTTGAGTGAGGGTGGCAGGGGTAGTAAGGGTTGCTCGACAACCGAAATACTGAGCACAGGCTAAGACTTCTTCCCACCTAGCACCTTGCATCGGCTTTGCACCGATTACTTTATTCACATCATCTTCGTTACACTTAACCCCAAGAGCATTAAGTGCCATACAAGTTGAAGCGGCAACGCAAGAATACTGCGATCTCTGTCTCATAGGATTTACATTAGCTTTAGCTAGTCTTCTCATAATCATTTCTCCTGTTTTATTAACTCATACCCAAGATAGATAATCTACAAATCTGATATATAGGTTCTACAGGAGGAAATATGAACGAACAAAAGACAGCTTGTGAAGCCATACTAAAAGAACTCAAGTCTGACCTCGCAAAAAAGGGGTCGAAGCGTAAGAAAATCGACCATTGGAAGCCCTTTGCTTGCCAAGCTATCGGCATCTCTAAGATGGGGTCTTCTCGGTGGATAATGATCGTCAACTACGGTGTCCAAAAGGGCTACTTCAAGATCGAAGAGTATAAAGGTAAGGAGATACTCGTACCCTCTGACACCCCTACTCAGACTGATATTCTGAGTATCGGAAATGAAACACCCTCAAACCCCTCTCCAAGTATAGAGTCAGGCTTCACCCCCCCTGAAGAAAAAACACCCTCAAAACCCAAGAAAGAGAAGAGGGACAGACGAGGATATACCCCCTCAGAGTATGTCTCAGGAAATATCCCTAAAACGACCACGACTCGACCTAAACGCATTTCTGATCTCGCTACGAACGGTGACGCAGATATACCCAAGCTCGGTGATATAATATGGGTACACACAGCAGGGGTTTCATGGAAAGGTGAAGTGACTGACATAAGCGTAGGAGTGATCGTCACTCCTGTTGATAAGAAAGACGGACATTGGACGTTCAAGAACGCTGACCAACTCTTTGATAGCAAGAAAGAAGCTGACCAAAAAGGTGACGCTAAGAGTGGTATTAATTGGTCTACTGAAACCCTCGACCAAAAGACCTTTGCTGAGTTTCGAGACTTCCAAGAACATCGAGAAGCATTTCTTAAATGGCTCTCTACTCAAGAAGAAGTTGACCTCTCAGACCTCTAAACAGTCGCAAGGTTAATCGTTCTAGGTATCAAACCCAAAACAGCATAAGGCTTACCAATCAAAGGGTGTAGGTCAGAACCACATAACACATTCCCACCCACAGGTGAACCTGCCTTCCCCGTTAAGAGTATTGAAGCCCCCGTTATATTCACAGGTCCTGCACTCGTCACATCAACTCCAAGTGAAGAAGAAATAGACACCTTACCCACAACTGAGGAAATGTCTACGTTCCCTAATGTTGCTTTAACATTAATACTATCAGGATTAAGAGCTATCTCGTTCAAAGCTGACTTGGAAACAACCGAACCCAAGTAGGAAGTATGGTTGATGTTCCCTAAAGAAACAGTCGTATTTCTGTCACCTGCAAGCACCGTTGTCTTGTTCACATCTCCGAAATAAACCTTTTCATTCTTAACTGCTCCACCAACGCTACCCGTAGCAGGCGAACAAGTAATCTGCTCATCAATGCCCTGTGGATTTAACGGATTAACATCACCCGGACCCGACACCACAGTTTGCTTTGAACCTGTCGCTATTTCCTTAATGTTAGTCGTGTCCATCGTCACAGACTTACCACTACTCATGTTCATTGTCTCTTGTGCTCCATAGCGTATAGAACGAACATTCGTAAAGTCCAAAACAGGAGCTGTCATCTTGATAACGCTACCACTCTGAAGTGCAATACCCTTAACACCTGCGAGATTGACGCTGATCGGTTCTTCCTCGACAAACTGACCCGTAGCCCCATTGTTTGGGACTACATTCCCCCCACCAAAGATATGGACTGCATTCTTACGAGAAGTAATCTCTATTCCAAAAGCATTAGCTCCCTTTCGACTACCCTCAATCAACACAGCAGATGAGTTAAGTCTAAATGAACCCCCTGTGCTAACACTCGCACCACCCTCCACTCGTGCTTGAAATGCGTTCTGACTACGCTCTGAAATCTGTGCCTTCAAGCTCCCATTCTTAGTGAAAGAAATGAAAGAGTCCTCAAGCCTAGTATCAAGAGGGTTGATCTTCAGGAGAGTAGCCGCTTGATCCCCAATCGAACCTGTGATTGAAGCCTGCAACTTACCTACCCCACCTCTAAAAGAAACTCCTAGAGGCACACCATAAGTCTGACGCTCTGTACCAAAGGGGTCATTTCCTACTACGCTACCCATGACAAACTCAACTAATGGAGCTTCTCCACTCAGTCGATTAGAATCAAACCCGTCTGTCTGCTCTGTCACAGGAAGCGAACCATCTGTCGTATGACTCACCTCAATACGATACTCAGACAACGCTCCTCCACTTAAAGAAACATCATCACCTTTACTGTCTAGTCTGAGGATTGACTTACCTCCGTATAACGCTTCTCCCGAACGAGAAGATACGAAGTGATCTTCATTGATTAGACCTGCTTCTAAAAAGAAAACATAAGGGTCAAGCCAAGGATTGATAATGCCCTCGTCTTTACTAAACTCTGTCTTGCCATCACTATCTCTCAGAAATAGCTTATGTGGAGTCAGCTTATTATAAGGGTATTCGCTATCAGGGAATTCGGCTTCTGAAAGAGGAAGACCCTCTGAAGTAACCTGCATTTCCCCATCCCAAGTCTTACCATCAGAAATCATTTCCTTTGGGATATGCTGTGCATCTCTCTGCACCATGCCTGCATACACCCTAGCACCCGACATCGTATGGAACTGCTGTAAAGACCTCATCACAATCGCTTGATCTTGATCTCGAAGTCTTATTTCATTCGCTCGCCTATTGGTGAGAAGTACACTCTCATCTAGCACGAGATCAGAACCCTGTGAAGAACTCGCAAGGATATTTCCTTGTTCGAGATGCCTCATCTTAAAACGTAATCTCTGACCCACTTGGGAAATAGACTGCCTCTGCTTGGGAGTCTCTAGTACGTTTTCTTCGGTTGTGTAGTCTTGAACAGGAAGCCAATCATGCCCGAAATAAGGAGTCCTCGTCATCCAAGTCAGAATCACAGGTTGCTTTCGGTCAGCACTCTGATTCGAGTTCGCATACCAACCTACAATACAGAAGTCACCCTTTTGAGGAATACCCCCTAAGAAATGACGAGCACCCGAACAAGCGGCTGTAATCTCTACCCCTGTCCACTTGGGTCTGTTTTTCTCTCCTACTACCACCTCAATATTGCACCTCATTTCCTCATGGTACACATCAAGGATTTTAGCGACCCCTAGTGAAAGAGCAGACCACCCTAAACTCGGATTACTCTGAGCAAGTTGCCCCGAACTCATTTCTAAGTTGGCTTTGGGTAAATCAACCCCCATTAAAGCCTTATCTAGTGCTCGTTTTAACTCACTCATTCCTCACCTCCCTGTACTTTCTTGAGTCCCTGTAGTTGCTGTTGTCGTTCTTCCCAAGTCTTCTTCTTCTCGTCTATTTCTTTCACATAATGCTCTACAATCTTACTGTCGCCAATATCATCTCTTGGAGTTGATACTGCTAAGATGTTACCTGTATCTGCAAGGAACATCTCAACATCACTTGTATCGCCCCTACAATCGCAAGCCGCATCATTTCTCGTTAAAGGTCTTAAATCTGTAAGTCTCGTAGGCACATTTGTCACAACTTGTTCTTTACTGCCTTGTGATATGATTGCATTTCCGATTCCTTTAAGTATTGCTTGCTGTTTACCTTCTCCTTGTTCTGTTATGGTTAATCCTAAGCGAGTTGCTAATTTTTCAAAGTTTTCAGAGCCTATTCGACCCCTCACTGCCTTTGCCACGCTCTCACCGAGTTGTTCTGCTGTCTTACCACTAAACTGACTCTTTCTACCCTTATAAAAAACATCAATCGCATCATCTAACTCTGCTTGGCTCAAAGCTCTTGAAGTATCTGCTTTTAAGAGCTGATCGAAGCCTGATTGTGGGATTATGTCTAGCCCTCTCCCATATTGGTAACTACCAAACACCTCATAGCCACCCTCGTCAGAAACAGGGATTATGGGACTTCTAAAGTCTGTCACTCTGACTGTTCCAGCAGGTGACTTTTTCCAAGTCACTTTCTTCCCTAAGTTCAACTTAACACCAAAAGTCCTATAATAGTCTTTAACTATTTCTAAGACTTTCTTAGGGTCAACATCTTCTGCTTTGGCAAGCTCAGGGTAGTTGCTCTTAAAAGAATTTCCAATTTTTGTTGCTGTCCCCGCGGATATCGTAGCTAAGAGATTGTCAGTAAGTACAGGGTCGCCACTTTGTTCGGGGCTTAGTTCTCCATCAATGCCTGTTAGTCCCGTAGAACCTTTCGCTCGACTAAACAGCTTCTTTTTTAAGTCACTCGCTTTTAAATTCTTACCATTACCTAGACGCTGTATCAAAGATACGGAAGTTCCTATAACACTACCGTAAATCACGTTTCCTTTCGTGCCTTTTTGAGCACTAACAGGAGCATAGGAAGCTGACTTTTCCTCAAAATGTGTGTGATGCTGAAAGGACAAGAAAAAGATATTCTTAGTAGGGATAACATCGTTACCTTTAGTGTAACGAGTCTTGGTGTAAAAACCTCGTTTAACAGACCCATTCTCAACTATTTCCACTTCATCAAAAAGAGGATTACCTCCTGTGGGTTCTTTGAGTTGAACATCAGTCACACCATCAACTCTTGAAGCTTCTAGTGTCTCAGTCGCATCTGTATCCCCATTATATCTTTCACCTGCTTGGTGTTCTTCATCAGGGTGACTCGAAGAATAGTATCTATAATAACCTGGCAAGTTCGGACTAAAGCTCGCTTTCTTGTCAGAAAGAACATTCAGAATAGCTGCCGTATTTCCTGGCTTTAAAGCATTTCCTGCTGTCCCTCTTTTCTTCTCTACTGCTTCGATTAAGTCAATCACAGTAGCCTCGTCATCCCCTCTAAGTTTTGCTTTCGCTTCGGCATAGGCTTGGTCTATTTGGGCTTGTTTAGCGTCAGCATTTTGATCGCCTCTCTTTCTTAAACGAGCAACTTCCCTACGCCCTTTTTCATATTCTTGAGTCGCTTGTAAAAGACTTGTTTCACCTCTCAAAGAGGTGACTGTATAGTATTTCGGGCGAGCTTTTTTTACAGGGGTCTTCGCAGGCTTACTTGCGTCACCACTCTTTTCTTGAGTTTTCTCAGCAGGTTTCTCAGCAGGTTTAGGACCTGTCTTTGAAGGGTCTGTTTTAGACTTACTGTCAGCCTTACCACCACTAGCAGGAGCTTTTGTTTTTTTTGTCGCTTTGCTCTTAGTTTTTATAGGGTATCTTTTAGACTCTAAAGAAAGCTCTTTATCTCCCGACTCAGTTGTTAAGACCCAAGGTCCTTTCAAAAACTCAGGGGCTGTTAAAGCCACAGGGTCATCTGTCTTTGCTTTAAGTTTTAGTATGCCAAGACTATACGCATATTGAATGATGAGGTTGCGATACTTCTTTCGCTCTTTCGAGTTCAAGCTCGTAGACGCACCTTTGACCATATCAAAAGCATAAGGGAAATGGGCAGGGTTAGGTTTGGTTGGGTCTAGTGCCATCACTACATTAGGAAACCCTAAATTCTTGTAAACCCCTAATTTTTTATCCTTGTAAACTAAATACTTCGGGGGAAATGAAGGGTCGTCTAATCTGACACCTTTAATACCCCCAACATTCGGGTCGCCAGGGGGTATAAATTTCTTTCTTCGAGCTGTCAGAGTTAAACCCGTTGTGCAGTCAGAACCGAAAGAGAAACTATGGGAAATACCACTCACATAATAGAAGCAATCTATATGCTCAATGTAGATAGGGTAGCCTGGTTTTAGTTCGGGTCGCATAGGAATACTTAAAGTACACCCGTTCATGTTTAAGTTTTTTTTCTCAAGCTCCACAACAGCGGCAAAGAACGCTGATCGCTTGTTGTTAAAGAAAGTAGTGTCAAACTCTAAAGGCTTCCAACCATACTTCGCCACTAGTCTATAATCGACATAAGTACCCTTAACACCCCAAGTACCTTCCATAGACATTCCACCTAGATTTCGGAACATACTCCCTTTGCATACAGCATAAGTATATTCAGGCTCTTGGTTCTCAAAGGAAATGTCTAATACGTCTTCTCTCTTAATTGTATAAACCCGACTCGATCTTGTGTCGAGGTTATACATAGGGGGTTTGAACACCAAGTCACCATCTACATCTTGATAAAACTCATACCCGACTTTCTCAGCCACAGTATCAGCAATGCCTTGCTTGGATTCATAGCTAGTCTGAAATAGCTCTACATTTCCTAACGAGCCAATATCAGTAATAAACGCTTTGAGTTCGGTAGCTAAAAGTCCAACACCACCTCTGTTCGTGTCATCTGTTTCTACTTGGAACTGAAGATCGAGGACATTCATCATCTTCCTATTTGCATCTGGGACAGCTAACCCTAAAACCCTCGCAAGACTTAATAAAGAACCCTTTGTCACTTTGGCGTTTTGAGTCACATTATGCTGACCTTTAATCAGCTTCCTTACTTCCCCACCTTTTCTCTTTTTGGCTCTCGTATCTCCAAGAAATGCTGTCTGTAAGCTAGAAAACATAGCACCCGAAGCACCATACATTCTTAGCCCATACATACCTGCCGCAAATCGGTTTTCCCAATACCTCAGAGTTTGTGAGAACATACTGCCACCTGCAGCACTCTTGGCTTTCTGATTTCCTGATGAGCTAAACACCCACTCAAGCCCGTCCATTGAACCACCCGAATCTCGAAATAGATCAAAGATAATCTGATGAGGAGTCATGTCTGTATAAACGTGACCATCTAACCTCAATGAACCTCTTGATTCGGCAGGTCCTGCCGCTAAATAAGCCGCATTCGTATTTACTTTTTGGTTTTGCCAGAAATGGAGAAGCGAGTTACAGCTCAGACTTGCACTATAAAAACCACCACTAAAGTTATAACTCACAGACACGACTACCCCATGAAATACGGGATAGTAAGGTCGCATCTTTACCTTGCTTAAATCGGCTGTCTCATCATTTCCTATGTCCACAGAATTTTCTTCGCTCAACCCCTCTATTTCAAAGAACCCTCGATAGTAAACATTCACCTCTACCCCTGTTGAGAATATGAACTCACCGTCTTTGAAAATAGAGTCTCCATAATGACCTGGGATTGACATTTCTATGGAAGCTGTCATGTCTCCCGATGTCGTTCCTGCATTTGTCCCCACAGATGTGATGAACGCTTGGAAATCAATCTTATTTTTGCACTCATTACACCCTGCAATCCTCGTATCACCATTCAACAAAACGATAGCATCAGGTGTCCATGAGACAACTTTCCTATGCTTGTTCAGAATGTCCTGTGACCAATTTCCTGCAAAGGGTCTATTCTCTAAGATGTTACTCATTTCATCATTCCCCTGCGTTTAAGTTTCTTAATCTCTTTACTGCCCTACTCGTCATAGATTCGTTGAAGTAGTGCTTATAGACTACAAAGGAAAGGTCAAAAGAAATACCTCCATTTTGACGACCTTCCTCGTAAGTGTAGCTCATACTCTCGATACGACCTTCCCAAGTCTGACCATCATAATGGATAGCCTGCGTACCTATTGCTGAGTATGCCCTCGACTGCCCTATTCGGTCTGCAATCGCTACGCTATTTCGGTACACAGAGAAGATCGACATCAAGTGCCTGTACCCTGCACTATCCTTCCTCGCTAAGTGAGTCAGACCATTAGGGGCTTTTATTTCTGAGGGCTTCGTACCCTGTGCAAGTTGGGTTTTTATTTCTTCACCATTGAGTCGCTCTGCTACGAAAGCACCAATAGAGGTACTGATAGAAATAGTAGGTAGTTCCTCGCCCCATCTCTGAAATACAAACCCATATCTTGTCTGCTCTTGGAACGCTTGAATCGCATTGTAAGAGACATCAAAACTAGAGGGGTTAATAAGAAATACAATCGGGGGTAAGGTAGCTAAGGCTCTGTGTTGAACCACATAGTCTATAATAGCGTCTCGGTCATTAAAACTAGCACTCACCTCAATCGTATCTGAGAGCTGAGAAGTAGCTGTTTTACTTGTTGGTCTGACGGGTGGACCTGCGAGAGAGGAAAGCTTTGGAGCGAAAGAATTCTGAGGTGATTGGCTGTACCTCTTGTTGTAGCCTTTTAAACTTGTATTTAAGGGGCTACGAAATGGTTTCTGAGTTGGGTCGGTAACTCTCGCAGGATTCTCATTAATCCAAGGCTCGTCAGGGTGTGGAGGGATTACCTCAAGAATAAAAGGTGAAAACCTACGGAGGTTCTGATGAGATAAGTCCACAGGGGCGGCGTTCACATCATCTTCAGGAAATAAGACTACATCATCACCCATAGGGAGATAAATATAAGGGTCTGTTGCTGTTGTTCCTCTCATCTGAACCAACCCCCTTGTGTTCTAACCCCATGTACTTCTCGTTCGACTTGAAATACCATGCTCAGATTGAATGTGAAGGGAGACTCGGCTGTCTCGGAAACAGTAAACGACTGAAACCACCCGTACCATTCACCTCCATCAAAGACCATCTTAATTCTACCCTGTAAGGTCACATATCCTCTTGAGTCATAGATACTGCCATTGTTGTGAAATAGAGCTAAGAGGTCGAGATACTTATCGTAGGCAATCGTCTCTCGTCTATTTCCCCCTAAGTCTTCGCCATAGGTAGTATTAGGGTTTATGTTCTTACCAAAGGTTGATTGTCTTGAGGTGACAGCCCCTGTTGTATTAGACAGACCACTTGTAAGTCTGATGAAGCCACCTGAACTCATATCAAGGGAAATGGTGTAAGGTTCATCACCCCAATAAGTCTCTATCCACCCACCAATCGTAGGTGATCTGCTTACTTTTTTTTGGTAGCTAAACGCAAGGCTTTTAGGGTTCGTATGACAGACGAGCCTTATGTTATCTAAGAGTGAGGTTCTGCCGTCAGGGTGGATAATGTCGAAATAGACGGGTCGTCTGTTGAGAGCTGAGGGGAGAGCTTGTAGCTCATCAGGTTTGTATTGAGTAAAACGATTCTGTAGAGCCATTTCTTATCTCCTTTAAGCGTGTCCTGCTGTACGGAAACCATTAGCAATCGCCGCAGATTGAGATTCAGCAGGTCCTTTCGGAACGATAATATTATAAACATTTCCTCCCATACCCCCACCACCTCGACCACCACCCTTACTTGGGTCTAAGAAGAATATCTCATCATTGGGGCTTCCAATCATACGAGAATTTGAACCCTCTCTGATAGCCATAGGTCTTCCTGAATTAGAAAATCTCCCATCATCAACATAAACATCATTAAAATTATCTATCTTTCTTTTTAATCTCTCCTTTTCAAAAGGGTCTGTTTCTCTCTCAAACCGTGACTTTAATGCGTCCCTAATTTGTTTTCTTCCCTCTTTTGATTCTACCAAGCCAGCGTCTAACCCTAGTGACGAAACCATTGCTTGTTGTTGCATTTCATTATACTTCTTATAACCTTTAGTAACACTCTCTGCTTGTGTATCAATCATCTTCTTAGAAGTTTCCCATTTTTCTTTTGCTTTCCGTTCATCTTCATAAATCTTTTCTAAGTCTTCTTTGTTTGGGGTTTCCGAAATAAGTTCATCTAATCGTGCTCGATGTTCAGCTTCTGCTTCCTTATCTCCCTCCCTCACAGCTTGGGCAATAAGAGTCGCTTCGCCTTTCTTTCTTGTTTCTAAATCCCTTTGTTGCTCAGCGAGAAAATGAGATATTTCATAGTCAGACTTAGCGGCTTGGTGTTCTTTAGATGCTCGTGCTGCTTTCTCATGCCTAGCAACATCTTGACCAAGAATAGAAACAGGGCCATTGTTTGTATCAAAAGCATCTCCAAATCCCTCTATTGCTTTTTGTGCGTAAGCTTCCTCTGATGACTTGTGTCTCGCTGATTGAGTTGTAATAACTTTACCTGTTCTAGTTCTTATAACTCTTACACTTCTCTGTTCCCCTCCTTCCTCATAACTTTTGTCCCCTGATGGTCTGTGTATTGATTCTAGGGTTTTTAGCCCCATTCTTTGTTCTAACGCTCTAAATCTATCGTGTTCTTCTTTAGTTTTAAATTGTCTATTAGTTAAGTGTCCCAAATCAAAACCCTCTGACGCAAGTTGGGCTTTTAGGACTTCTGTAGCACTTAAATTACGCTCTAGTTCTCTTTGCCCCTCTTTACTCTGAGCCATCTGAGCTATTGCTTTGCTTCTTCCTGTAGGGTCTGTACCATGAAGTTTAGCCCCTGAAGCTAATATCCGAGCTTGATTTCTATCCAATTTCAAGTCTAGCTCTTTCTTTCTTATTTCTCTTTCAGCTCTTTCCCTTCTCTCTTTTTCTTCTTTCACAGCTTGTGCTTTTTTACGAGGGTCTTTAATCTCACTTATTTCTTTCGCTTTTTCAGAAGCTAGTCTTCTCTCTTTTGTTTTTTCTTCTGTTAAGTCCTCAGCTTTTGACCTCATACCAGCTCTTAATCTTTCGGCTTCCTCCATTCTCTTTACTCTATCGGGGTCTTTCATTTTTTGTATAGCCCAATCTGCTACTGCGGATAAGTAATCTCCGTTCTGCTGAAGAATCCCACCTAAGTAATTATTAATCATATCAGCCGAGGTCATAGTAGCGTCTACTACCTCTTGAAGAAGTGAAAGCTGATCTATTGACTTGCCCCCCAGATTGTCTATTTCTGCACTACGGGCTTCTATAACCCCTTGCACGTCTTCTACTATGTTCCCGTTTCGATCAACTATTTTAGTAACCCCATCAATAGTCTTAGCAAAGAAATCATCGCCAAAACCATTCTCTTTTAAGACTGCATTCATAGCTTCAGGAGTTAGCCTGTTGCCCTCTGAATCTTGCATTTCCGTTATTTCTGTTAGTCGAGCGAAGTCGGCTCTGTTCGCCATGTCAAGTCTTCTCAACTGTTCAAGCTCGTCCAAACTCTTACCTGTCATCTGCACTAGCTTTTCCATACCTATCGCTGTGATTCCTTGAAATCCCTTATCCCCCTGTATGTTGTAAAGCTGTTTCATCTGTGCTGACAAAGTACCTGTTAAGTCTAACTCACCAAGAGCCATCGCTTGGTCACTAAGACCACCGGCTCCACCACGAGCAAGTCTGACAGCCCTCATCAATTCCTCGCCCCTCGCACGACCACCCTCACCACCTCTACGCCTTAACTCACTCATAGCTTTTTCTAACTGAGCGTCAGATACTTTTGATAAGTCTGAAGTATCAACCCCAACCTCTCTCAAGATACCTGCTTGCTGAGTCGAAAGATTTTTCTGTAGCTCATTAATAGTACGAGAAGCTGTTCTTTGCATGATTTTTTTAGAACCACCCATCAGAATGAGTCGCTTGAATCTCTCTTGAATACCTTCTCCTTTAAAGCCCCCCATAAGTCCTTGTGTAAACGCCTGAGCTGCTCTAGGTCCTAAGACTTTAGACATAGATAAAAACATTCTCGATGTTTCTCCAATACGAATGTTCATGTCTCCTATTCCGTCAGAAAGACTTTGAATGACTTGGAAGAAGCGATTAGTAGAAAAGCCTGACTGCATAGCAACATCTCTAATCCGAGCAAAAGAGTCTCCCATCTTATCTAAGAGTTGCCCGTCTTTAGTTGCCATCCCTAGCTCTTCTTTAAACTGTTGGGTGAAGCTCGCTACTGTTCCAAAATCAACGCCCAAAGAAACAGCCCCTGCTTTAAGAACTGTGACTGTTTCTTTGATTGCCTCAAAGTCACCATCCATAGTGCGAGCATTAATCCCCATTTCATTTAAGGAAGTAACAAGACCCCTAGCACCTTCGAGTGTCTCCCCGATACTATTTGCCCAACTTGAGTCTGAAAGGGCTTTTCTCATTTCGTTAACACTTTTGTTAGCACTATCTGAACCACTTGCCATAAGGTCTGTAGCACCATAAGCGTCTACTAACTCTTTATTAACACCCTTAACCGCTTCTTCTACGGCTTGAATGCCTTTAACGACTGCAAAGACACCTGCAACTAAACCACCTGCCATACCTAAGAGTTTTCCAAAACCCCCTAAAAACCCCCCTAACTTACCACCAAACAGAGAAAGTGCCTTATTGAACAAACTAACACTTTCACCTGCCTCAGCTTTTCTCCTATTTCCCTCTCTAGCGGCTTTACCTGCTGAATTTAAATCTCTTAAAAAGTTACCCCCACCCTTTACTAGGGAATCTAACCTTGACTGAACATTATCCATACTACCTGAGAATAAATCTGCAATAGTGCTTCCTAGCTCTCCTGATTTTTTCTCAACGTAATCCATAGTTTTATCTATGTCTTTGATTTCTGCCCCTGTGGAATGGAAAAGACCTACTGTCGGGTCAAAGATCGTACCTGAAGCCCTGCTGTTCAGATTATCCATTTCCTTACTTAGTTTTCTCAAACGATCTTTGGTTCTTTGAACATTATAAGATTCTTGGGCTTCTATCATTTTAAGTTGTTCAAGCTGTTTTTCATATTCTTTATTAGCTCTGGCTAACTCTACTACTTTCTCAGTCGCTGTAAGTTTATCATCTTTTTCAATCTTCAGACGATCTTCTAAAGCCTTTTGTAATCTCTTTTGCTGAGCGAGAATCTTATCGTTTATTTGTTGGAGTGCTACAGCCTCTGAAGTGAGGTTTCTCTTACCTGCTTCAGCTAACTGAGTACTAATGTCTTTCGTAGTCGCTCTTAATTGTTTAAAGACCTCTAAGTCTCTTTTTGTCTCTGCCGTAAGCCTACCTGCCGCCATAGCCGCTTTAGTGAGGTTGTCCATTAAAGCTTCTGAGTTATTAGACAGCTCCATAGCCTCAGCATAAACTTGATTAAAACCTTTTGTTGAAGCCATAACTTATTTCTCCTCTAAAGTAGGAACACGATTAGCGATCTCGCTCATTAAAGAAGGCTTATTAGGCGTATTAGAAATGAGCTTACCATCTTCTCCAATCTGAAGGTTTCCACTTGTCTCTTTAGCCATAATATACCTCTCTTTAACGTGCTCGAACTTCTCCTGATGCTCGTTTGATTGCTTGTATTTCTTAACACTTGTCATGCGTCTAACTTCTTCGTCAGAGATCGCTGTAACAGGTGCGTTAATAGAAGAAATATTTTTGAGCGAATTCAAATCCTCGACCATTCGCCTATTTCTTTCACGAGCTTGCTCGGCTCGCTCTTTCTCAAGCTCAATCTTACGATACATCGACTGCTTGTACTCACGCACGATTCTATCGTGTTCGTCTTCTTCTCCTGCTACCCATTTCCTCATCTGCTCTCTAAGGTCATCAAAGTTATTTCTACGGGCTTGGCTTCGTCTCTGCTCTACTGTTCCGACAATCCCTCTATGAGCGTCTTTCATAAGGGCTTCACGATACTGCTTTTCTTCAGCATCATTTGATTCCCAACCCGACCTTATTTCCTTTGCCCCTTTAGAATTGAAAGCACTCGTTATCAATAACGCTTGCTCCCACTCCGTCTTGGTAGCGATCTTCTCATCTTCTAGCTGATTCCAACTAGCCCAATAAATCTGAAAGTCATTGAGCCTCATAGGAAGAGGCTCACCCACAGAAGACATAGCTCGCCAATTTCTCCATATATTCCTAGACTCTAACTCATAGCTAAAAGGCTCTAAGTAGTCTTGAGCTTTCTTCACTTCTTCTAGTAAAGAAACTGTCGCTATGGCTAGATTACGAACGAGATGACGAGAGCATTGACTCGACATAAAGTCTGAAAGCCAATACAACCCATCATCTCCTTTAAGGACTCTGCCATTAATCGAATGAATACAGCGTGAGATAAGCCCTACTTCTCGTTTCCAAGAATGCGTAGGCGAATACTCGTATATCCAATTCAAGTCAGAATCGTTAGGATTCCGTATCTTTAGATACAGGTCGTGATCCTCAGAAATAAAAGCCTTGTAAATACTACCCTCTAATATGAGAGATCGTATTCCTGCATAGTAGTCCTTTTTCATTTCTCATTGTTATCCATATCCTGAATAGCTTGAGAATAATCGGTGACTGCTTTAGGAGCATTGGCGATCACTTGATCGACTTCTTCCCCTGCTTCTACTTTTTCTATTTCTTCGATACGAGACTGAAGCTCTTTCTTCTTGTCTGCGAGGTTCTCATTCTGAGGGCGTAAGCTTTCGGCTTGCTTCTCAGCTTCTTCCGAAAGAACACCCAAGATATTGAACGCTTCGGTAATGACAGGACGAGAAAAGCTCTCTAAGATTTCCAAAAGAGCCTCTGTCTTTTTGACCTTAACAGGAGTCCCATTTCCAAGAGTCTCACCCGTCTCAATGTACTCAGAATCTAAAGAAGACTCCCCGATTTTGATAATCGCTCTAGCGAGTGTTTCTTTACGAAATACATCAAGGTATTCGACAGTAGATAAACCCGACCCATCTTCGTCATCACGAAGCTGTGAAATGGCTCGCTGTACCTCTGCTTCTTCTCTTGGAGAGAGAGTCTTCAGAGTGATCTTGACACCAAAGATGTCCACCTCTTTTTGGAGGTTGCCGATTTCCGAAAGGGGCGAGAAAGCCTCTTTGAGTTGAGATAAGTTCATAATGTAAATCCTGTCCGTTTATTTTTAAGAAAGGGGGGTACGGCTACCCCCCATTATACCAACTAAGGATTAGTTAACTCCGATAGCCTCAACATTATTAAAGCCACCACTACTTCCTGTAACACTCTCAGAAGCCCCTCTCGCAAAAGCCCCTGCGACATTGTTATGTCTGATGGTAGCGAACTGTTTGAGTGATGGGTCATTACCACTAGGCATGAACTCACCGTAAGTAGAGAACAGATCATGCACATCTTGAGCAGCGGCAGAAATACTCTGAGCCATAAGTGATGAGTCAGCACTTGGGTTAGCACCCGAAATAGCTGTCATCCAACAAGCCTCGAAATAAGTAATAATCGCTTTGTGCTTCTGACCGTCTGTACCATACGCTTCCTCAGCACCCGTCACTTTTTGACCTGAGAAATCGATTTCACGAATACCCTTTTGGTGTTCAGCAGTAGCCTGACCTGTCTCAATATCAGCAATCGTTGAGAATACCAACTGTTGCTCAATGTCAAAAGGCCATCTGTGGTGCTGTAGTGTACGGACAGGACCGTCAATACCACCTGCGAAACCAAACGCTTGGTGTCCGTTAGAGAGATACATAAGAGTACGCTCAATAGAAACGTCAACAGGGTCAGAAACACCCGGCACACGCTCAGCAATCTGATCGCCAAAACCGATACCACGAATGTCCTCAACACCTCTGTTAAAGTCGGCTGAGAATGAAGAACAAACACCCAACTGATAAAGAAGATTATTCGCTTCATTTCCTGGTTTGTAAACAGGAGATAAGATTCTTACCTTCTGTGAAATAGCCGCTCTTGTGTTAGGGCTTGAGTTGTAATCGTAAATGTGACTAGTACCTTGTACCCCACCTTGTGGGTTCGAGTCTGTGTTCGCCATGACTTATCTCCTAAGATTCAAATGTTATCCACTCAAAGAGTGTGGTCGATAAATGTTCTATTAACAGCGTACCTTAAACAGGAGAGTACACCATGAACAGAAAAGCACACATGATAAAGAGAGTAGCGAAGATCGCCTTTGATTCTTACACCACTAGAGTTGCTCTGAAAAAGTTAGGGTATTCCTTTGATCTAACGGATTCAGACGACAGGGAGTTTTTGGAGTTCAAGTTTAAGCAGTCTCTTGAATATAAAAAGTGGCTACAAGATCAGAGTAAGAGATGGAAAGCGTGGGATAAAGAAGAAGCTATCGAAAACATAGAGAAGCTTTCCGAGCTTTTAACTAAAGTAGGACAAAACCATAATGTATGGACAAAACAAACAGGACAGGGATTCTTAGCTCGCATTTATTTACCAGGCAGTCAAAAAGCATATCTTAATGATTCAGGTTTTCTCGTAGAGCCTTACGGCACGATTTACGCTTCTCAAACGAGAAAAATAAACAAAGCTACAGTTCCTTTCCATAGGTGGCTAGAAAGGGTTGTTGATGAAAGAGCTGAGAAGAGAGAAATGGAATACTTGAGAGTTCTTGAGGAATGGATAAGAAGTAATAACCATACAATCCTTGCAGGAGATATAAGTAACCTGAAACTAGCTTTCGATTCTTACACCAAAGCGTATGGGGGTTACTCAACCCATTCACTACCCACTAGAAATGCTGAGTCCTTTGCTGAACTCGTAGCTGAGGCAGAGAAAGAAATAGATCGACCAAAGTATGTCACCGAAAAGGCTGAATACTTCGAGAAAGAAAAGGGGTATGACCCCGATTACGCATTTCCTATGGCATGGTCTATCTATTGTAAGTACAAAAAGCCCAATAGCCCTAGATGCAAGAAAGACACTTCAGAGTATCTAAAGAATCAAGGCAAGAAACCAAAGAAATAATTTCGGACAATCTCGCCACATTTCTTTGCAATCTCAGCCCTAGACATTTCCACCCAATCGAGATGAACAACTTTAGTCTCAGCCCTCAATCTACTAGGGATAAGGTCGATCTCAGCAGAGAGTGCCTGTAAGTATTCTAAAGTCAACCCTGTCTCACACCCTCTATCTCGCCTCCGTACTCGCTCAAGAGCGACTTCGGGTTTAGCTTGAAGGATAATACAAAGATCAAGAGGGGGTAGTAATGGCTCTAGTGTATGGTAGTGAGATAGATAACAATCATACTCACTCTGAGTTAATGTGCCGTCTTTGTGAAGCATATTAGCAAAGCAGATGTCACCATATAAAGAGCGATCTAGCATGACATTTCCCTCTGCCGTATGGTCTTTATACCTACGATAGAGAAAGTAAGACTGAAGGGTATACGCCCACCTCTGTGGGTCTTGATAAAAGAGGTTGAGAAAGGGGTTATCATCAACGCTTTCAAACAGGGGTTTTATCCCTGTGATGTCAGCAAACTCAGCTACAAAAGTAGACTTCCCAACCCCTATCAAGCCCTCTACGGCAATCTTCATTCTTAGCTCCCTTCAAGTGTGGTTGAAAAGAGCTTACCGAAATGTCTACCCTTGAATGACTATATCTTCAAAGTTAGATTTAGTGACTCGACCAATCTTCACCGAGCCACCACCCTCAACTCGAAAGTCGCCTAGCTCAACTTTGGAAATGACAACCTCACTACCCTTTGGGACAACGATACGGAAGTCACCAATCGAGACACAAGTCTGAGTAGGTGCTTCTTCGGGTGTGTACGCTTCCTCAATCCCCTCTAAAACATCATCAACAAAGTTGTTATCCTCGTCAGAGTGATCTGCCATTACACTTTCAAAGAGGTCTTTTTGATTGGACTGAATACGCTTTTTGAGGTCTTCCACATAGCAATCAGAAATGCGAGAACCCCATACTCTTTTGGAGATGCCGTTGAGTGCCCCCATCGTAGAGATGTTAACTCCAATATCATCTAAAAGAGCATTCGCCCATCTATTCTTAGCCTCTTGGATTTTCTTTACCAAGTCTCTCTCAAGTCCTTTGCCCCTCGACTTCATAGCATTTTGAAGCTTGGAAATAGCTTCCTCATAGTCAAAGTCAGCGTTTAAGTAGATACCGAATTTCTCAGAGACTCGCTGTGGGTCAGCATGATTGCCGAGATACTTGTAAGGGTTCATCAGTAGCATTCTTATGAACTTCACTTCTTGACGTTTATCAAACAACTTCATGTAGGCATCGCCTTTCATTTCAAGTACAAAGGAGAGGGAGACTCCCTCGCCACATGATCTCTTATATAAGAAAGGAGCGAGTATGCTCGAAAATTTAGACGTGAATAAAACACTTCAGACTTTGATGGCTCTGTATGCCCTCAACATAGGGCATCAGTTCTATCAAGGCTACAAAATGTCTCAACTTGATGAAAGGGTTGCTCAACAACTAAAAGGGGTCTTTGACGAGAAAGCACAGGCTCTGCTCAAACCCCTAAATGACAGACTACAGTTAGCTGAGGCAGAGATTGCTTCGGAACAGAGACTCAGAGAAGAAGCTGATAAAACACTTCAGAGTTACTCACGGGAGACTCAAGAGGGATTCAAAGAGTTTATAGAAAAAACAGACGCTAGGATTTCGAGTATTACAACGAATGTAGGGTCTATATCTGCTAAAATTGAAGGGTTCAAAATTAAAAGACCTACAAAGAAGACAACACCCCCACCAAAAAAGAGTTGGAAAGGGGTTACTGCCAAAGACTTAAAAACTTGCCATGAACACTACGACCCTGCCAAGTGTGGTGCTTTTGAGATCGAGGTTGAACACCCTCAGAAGAATAGGCAGGGGGAGTCAATTATGAGCTTTATGATACCCAACATTTGGGAGGGGAGTTTTGGAGTAAGTTTAAATCTTGACTACCACATAGATGTGATTGGGTTTACAGAAGAAAATGGAATCGCTGAAAATAAGTCAGTCTTATTTCAAATCGGTTATTATAAGGGAGATACATTCTTCCCCCTAGAAGATTTCAACATTCAAAAGGGAGACAACAGTGGTTTAGACAAACATCTGTTTGAGCCTCGTCAACGAGTTGGTAGACCTGTAGGTTTGAGTATGTTTGATACCTCATTCTTAGCAGGGGTTGTCTTTTCCCCCATTTCTGTCTCAGGAAGCTCTCTCGACTTCCGAACAGGTCTGAGCTTAAACGTAGGTATGCTCAACTTCAAGAGAGGGGAAATAAGACTAGGGGCTAACGCTGTACTTTCTCCCGATGTGCTAGGTGGTGGAGTGTTTAGCTCTTACCACCTAAAGCTCTTTGGAAGAAGGCTTAACGTAGCCCCTACACTCGGAGTCTTGTATGACTCACAGTTCAGATCAGCCCTACAGATAGGACTCATTTCTGAAGTGTGGTGAATCTTAGCCGAAGATGGTGTACTTCTTGTAGAGGCGAAGAGTGCGAGCACGATCTTTAACTCTACGAACACCTGCCTGCATAGCAATCGTATCAAGACGCTCAGCAAGACCTTCGAGTTGCTCCATACGATCAGCACCATTAACCATGCCACGAACCTCAGAAATAGGCTCGCCACGCTTGAGGTAAGGACCTGTGAGGCTGAACTTGATTCCTCGACGAGTGAGCTTAACGGTCATGGTGTAATCACCACCGATGAAGGTGTCATTCTTAACACGCTTCCAAATCTCACCAAGATAGCCACCTTCCTCAGTAAGCATGAGGTTGATGTCGTCAAAAGTAGGAGTAAGCTCCATCTCCTCCATGCTGTCAGTAGCACTTCCGAAGTCTGAACCTGCTGAACCTTGGATACGAGTTACAATATCACCGAACTTGTAGGTGAAGAACTCGCCACCCTGTGGGTTCTCAATGGTGTAGCCCTTCTCGTCAAAAAAGACGTAGAAACCACGATCAAGAACGAGGACAGGATAGTCACCTTGGAACTGAATCTTAGCTCCACGATAGCCTGATTTCTTAGCAATATCGAGCAAGTCCTGTGCGTCTTCATTCATGTCAGCAAGGTTGCGAGGACCTGAACGACGTGGCTCACGACGAGCGGCGGTACGCTCAAGACGAATAATACGATCTTCTAGCTCTCTGAGCATTTCTGAAGCTGTTCTTCTCATTGTTAGACTCCTTAAGTCTGTGTAGGAAAGGGAGAGAATCATTACTAGAGATTCTCTTATAAAAAGAGTATAAAAGAGTTATGAACTACGTTCTGCTGTGGCGATGATCTTATCACCTTCTGTGCTGAGCGTAAACTTACCCTCTATTTCAAAGCGTTTACCTTTAAGGTCTACCACTAATACCGAAGTATAGACCTTACTTGAAGGACTATTACATATTTCTGAGAGGCTGAAGTCCTCCCATTCCTTGTTTATTTCTTCTTTGCTCTTAGACATAAATATCAACTCCAAAAAAACCTCAACATTGAGGGTTCAACCATTCAAGTCTAAAAAAAAGAAATAAACAAGGAAATATCTCAACATTACTTCATTTCTTTGGGCGAGATTCAATCTCGAACCCATCTTCTCCATTGAAGCGATGATTTCTTTAGCATGGTGCGTATCTCGTCACGATCATACGATTTGCTGAGTCTCTTAACATTCTTATAAATAAGATGACGTAATCTCTTACGTTCTTCTTCTGTTAAGCTCTCCACATTCTTCTTACCCTTACGAATAGCAAGGTAGTCGTCTCTAGTGAGGTATCTGCCATTAGATTGTAAGTCGTCAAGCATAGCAACTAAAGGACTTACAGGAGCTGACGCTTCTGCAATTATTTCCTCAACTACTTGCTCTTGTTTCTTAGACAAGAAACGCCCGTTATCCATTTCCTTCCGAAGCTTATTAAGAAAAGGACTTCTTGATTGGATAGCGAGTGCTTCATCAAGTCGATCAGACTGACTCTGAAACTTAGAGCTGTTAGAGGGCTTAGAGGGAGAGAAAGGTTTAGGTGGAGCTAAGAACGTATCTATCGCAGACAGTTGCTTCTGAGATAGATCGAAGCCCGAACGGAACTGACGCTCAAGACTTCTAAGAAATGTATTTCTAGGAGCAAGAGAAATAGCTTGTTGCAACTTCGCTTCAATCGCAGGGTCGAGGTTCGCCATGCGTTCTTCGGTTTCTTCTAAGATTTCTTCAGCTCTAAACCCAAGTTGTTCACCTGACCTCAAGTCAGCCATAATGTCTTTAAAAAACTTGCTGTCAGGGTTCACATCAAGAATTGCTTGCACACGAGCAATCGTGGAGTTGTCTACCAAGTCACCTACAAACTGACTTCTGATTTCTACAACCCCATCAATCGTGTCTCCACCACTAAGGCTCTTAACCTCTACAAGAGTCCTATTCCCCATGTCTTTAAGAGAGACTTCGTATTCTTCCCAATTTACCTCTATAGTAAACGTATTTTTCCTCTTTCGGAGCTTACGTTTCACCTGATTTAATGGGAGAAATATATCAAACTTATCTTCGATGTCATAGCTCATATGACCTCCTTCTGTTTACCTAAGAGTCAACAGAAGAGATACATAAAAAAACTACTCGGCTCGCTTGAAGTATTTAGGGAGGTCTGAGATTGGAAAGACTACAACATCATCGGCAGGAGTCGTCATGCCGAGAATATTCTTAGGGTCATATGCTTCCACATTGTCCCCATGTCCAAACATACCTCTTTTATAGTAGAGGGATAAAACCTGACCATTATGAGTCACACCCGACCAATTCCACCCAACTGAGCCGTTAGGCTTTGGGTCTTGGTTAAGAAGGTATGAAATGGTTTCAACTTGACGAGTCTTCATTCGTGTTCCTTTCTGATGTCGATTCTACTCTAATATATCAGAAAGGTGTCCTTCCAAAAGCTAGAAATAAGTGGAACTCTCCGTCAGAACAATCTGAACCTTCGTACAAGTCTTCGAGTTTATAGCCAAACCTACGGACAAAACTAGGTACGGGGCGACGATTTCCTTCTATCGTATATAGATAGCCATTTTCAACAGCTTCTACGATACCAATGTGTCCTGCGTCTGAGCCTTCTCTCCCCCTATCCCAAAGAACAATGTCGCCAGGTTGTGGATTCTTAGGTTCAGACCCTGCCTCAACTAAACTCTTCCACAATTTTTTAGCTCTCTTGTGCCTTTGAAATGGCATACCACAGTTAAGTCTTCGACACGCTTCTTCAAAGCACCAACCTACGAAAGCACTGCACCACATACCTTCATCTTCGGGTAAGTGTATCATGTCAATAAACCAACCTGTATTATTAACACCCTCTTCACCTAAGCCAAGACACTCTTTAGCTACTTTAAGAGCTTCAAGACCTAATAGACTAGGCTCTTGTTCTAAGTATTTCTTAGCTATGATTGAGATCACTTTCGACCTACCTTTGAGGAAGCTGATGACGCTGATGACGCTGAGGAAGCTGAAATGAGTCTACGGGATTATTTGTGCTCCGATCATCGTCCCAAGAATCATCGTCCCAAGAATCATCATCTTCCCAAACAAACTCATTATCTCCGATGTCGTTTTCCACTTCAGTAACGCCTTTAAACGCTCCTCTACCCCAAATACAACCACTCGCTACGTCCCAAGTGTAGTACCAAGAGTACCCCATTCTGAAACGACTTCGATAAGGGCATATTTCTATCCCGTCATAGTCTCTTGCGACTGCTATCCAATCTATCCCATCAGTTTCTCTATTCAGATACTTAACATGAAATAGTTCCATATCTTCGTCTGTTCGTATCACACACATACGTCTCAGATTCACATCAAGAAGATATTTATGGGTATATTTACCTGCCCAATCAGGCATTTCACTTTGGACAAATCGCTTCCAATCTTTATCGCAAGCGTACCAAAGACCTTGAGGCTTAGCATAAGGAGAGCGTGATCTTTCTTGCTTCACATCACGAAATGAAGAGAGTGGTTTATCTGAGTAAACAATGCGATCATACTTATTAGCTTGAATGTATCGCTTCGCTACTCTTTCAGAAGCTCTACGACCTCTAAATAAGCGAGATAGAAATGAGGGTCTTTCAGATTTGAAGGAAATAAACCCTGCTTCTTCGAGCAGTCTCAAAGCATCTAAAACGCAATACTCTGCGTAACCATACTTCCGAGAGACTTTCTTAACAAAGTGGTTTTGGTCTTCTAACTCAAAAGAAGCAACCCCTTTCATCGAACTACGATCAAACCATTTCTTCAGTTCTAAAAAAGTGGCTACGTCAATAGTTGAGTAATGACTAATGTTCATCTTCGGCTTCAAAAATCTTAGATAACTCATAAAACCTCCCTTTATGCTTACGGATACGATTGATACTCAATAAGTATAAATAAGCTACCAATTCCTTTTGAACTCACTATCGAGTATATCATTATCCACTTCAGTAACGCCTTTAAACGCCCCTCGCCTCCAAATACAACCACTCGCTACGTCCCAAGGGTAATACCAAGAGTAGCTCATTCTAAACTCCCATTGGTAAGGGCATATTTCTATCCCGTCATAGTCTCTTGCGACTTCTGCCCAATCTATCGCATTAGGCACTACAGCACTAGGACTAGCTCTATAGCTATACTTAATATGAAACGCTTCCATTTCTTCTTCAGTCCGTATCACACACATACGACTCAGATTCACATCAAGAAGATACTTATGAGTATACTCATCTGCCCAAGTTGGCATTTCACTTTGGACAAACCGTTTCCAATCTTTACCACAAGCGTACCAAAGACCCTTTGGTTTGGCATACTCCCGACCTCGGCTTTCTTGCTTCACATCACGAAATGAAGTGATTGGCGAGGGGGAATAGACGATGCGATCATAACTCTTAGCTTGGAGGTGTAGTTGAGCTACTCTTTTAATTAGACTCATGTGGAGTTCTCCTTTATACTTACGGATAAGGTTGATAATAAGTGAACATAAAGTAGCTATCAATGAGCGAATGGGTCGTATATGTTATTCAGAGTCAGCAACCCCGAAAAACAGCAAGTGGGAAGCCTGCTGAGGGGTTCTTCTACGTTGGGTGTACTACAGATGTTAATCGCAGACTGAGACAACACAACGGAGAAATAAGAGGTGGGGCTAAGTACACCTCTAAACACAGACCTTGGAAGCTCATGTGTACTTATGGCACATACGCTAACAGGTCAGAAGCTATGAAAGCTGAGAAAGCTCTTAAACGCAAAAGGGGTCGTCAAAGGTTATGTTGGACGCTTGAAGACTCCAAGTGGTGTAGAGGTAAGACTCTTAGAACTTAGTAGATGTCACCAAATTGCTTTTCCCTCGATGAACTCTGCCGAAAGAAATGTCTCCCCCAATAAGTATTTTCATAGCCTTAATCTCCTTTTTTACTCTAGGAGGAGATTAAGGGGCTATCAATCCTCGTCATATTCCTGTTGAGCTAAGACTAACATACCCTTAGAGACAGCGTGAAATGGGTCTGAGGCATGACGCACTTCAGAAATCTCAATAGGGAAACGCTTACGCTTTGTCTCAAAGACCTCGCTGAAGAACTCCATGAAGCCACCTGCTAAACTCGTACCACCACCCACTACGATTGGAATGGGCTTGTTCAGAGTGAGATGTCCTCCCTTCATCACAAACTGCTGTGCGATGTTGTCGAGAGCGTACTCAATGAGAGCCTTGTAGTAGAAAGAAATGGCTTCCTCCTCACGATTCTTAGGTGAGTTCAAGTCGATGCCTTTCTCTTTAACAGCACACATCTTTGAAGCTGTGCCTCCTACTGAGCGAGCCGCACCTTGATCTATCCAATCGCCACCACGAGCGACTGAGAATGAAAGACCCTCAATGGTATTGATAGCGAGGGCGATATTAGTCATACCCGAACCAAAGGAAATGCCAATACCCGAAAACCCCTCTTTGGCTGTCTCAGAAAAGACAATAGCCATAGCTTCATTTGCAGGGTGAGCTGTATAGCCACACTCTTGAACAATACGAGAGAAAACTCCCTTGTGATATACCACGTCCATATTCACATCAACAGGAGCGGCAGGGATTGAGAAATAGCAATGCTCACCCTCATGGCTAGGTTCACCAAGAACATCTTTAACCATGTGTCCTAAGACTGTGAGCGAGTCTATTTCATCAGGAGAAACAAGACCTGCTTTAAGAGGTCTGCGTCCTTCCCTACCAAACATATTGGCAACTTCCATCGCCTCATCACCAAGTACAAGTAAGTGGTCATCAGATTCAATGTACGAAACAGAGCCGAGCTTTAACATCTTCTTTGCCGAAGCAGGAAGATCAATAAACAAGTCTCTCATTCTACGAATCTTAACTTCTTTCTTGCTTCCAATACGGGAAGAAACAAGGTTCATTGTTCCAATGTCTAGTCCTACGCCTTTAGCCATCTTTATTAGCCTTTCTCATAGCTCTCAAAGCCGATAAAGCGTCTGAGAGGTCGTTGTCTTCTCCACTCGACTCTGAAGCCATAGATGAAGAAACTTTAGTTGTGTCAGAAATAATCTTAGAGGGTATGAAAGTCAACTCCTCAGAGGACTGTAAGTTATACCCTTGTTGGTTGGTTGCGTTAGCACTTTCAGATTGTTGAACTACAACTTGCTGTGCAGGTAGTTGACTCGCTATCGCTTGGGCAAGAAGTTCGGGGGATAACAACCCACTCAATCGAGAAATGAGCTTCTCTGTCAAGTCATCTAAATCCACATTCTGTTGGACTATTTCTGTCTTGTTGATGACTTCAGTATTATGTATCACCTGTTGCTGTGGTGCTTGTTGAGGAGGAGCTTTGAGCTTGGTAATCGCACCCAAACCTTTTGACTGAGGGGGTGCGACAACTGCTTGCTTAGGTCGAACAGAAATAGCCCCTGTGGAAGCAAGAGACTTTATTTCTCTATTAGAACTATAGATTCTTTGAGGACACTCGAAAGCGTCCCCTTTTTTTAGAGTAATACCTAATGTGGAAATAGAAACTCCTGTTTGAGCTTCACATCTAACTATATAAATCATTATTTCTTACCTAACGCTCTCTTATTTATTTCTGCATTTAGATACCTCATCACTTCAGGCATCGCTCGATCAATCCCTTTACGAACTCCCTTGTCTATCCAAGTGAATTTCTGAACCCCTGGGTGTATCCAAGCGTTCTTCGTTGTAAGAGGAACTGAGCGAAATACTAGATCACCTGTCTTCTTGTCTTTGATCGGTATTTTAGCGTTCTTTTTCATTTCCGAGCGAGTGAGCCATCTCATCTTGTAGGGCTTAGCTGTAGAATCCAAGTAAGCGTTCAGAAATGCCCACTTTTCATCATAGCTCAAGGTCAACTTAAAGCTGTACTTCCCTCTGCCCTCTTTAACGATCTCATAACCCAAAGCACTCAGAAATGAGGCACTACGAAGAAATGAAGGTGCTCCTTTGGCGACAGCCTTAATCGCTTCTTGTTTGAGGTAAAAGACCACACTATTAGCCATGATCTCAGTTACCTTCTGATTGACTTCTTTACCTAACATTGTGAGCTGAGGTATAGAAACGCCCTTACTCGCAACGGAGCTTCGAGGGTTGACCCGTTTTTTTCTTAGGACAAAAGGCTTCTTATCTACCATAGCTCATCTCCTAAGAATGATGGTTTTCCCAAGTACCTGTTCGACCTCTTACCTCATAAGCATTTGGCTTGTCAGCTCGATCACTTTCCATAGGATAAGCTGTATCTGCAACCACAGGATACGGAGCGTCTGATCTTGCACTATGTGTGACTCTGAGTGGGTTATATGTGTACCTCACATCACCCCAAGAAATAGGCACTCCTAAGATGGGTACTTTGTAACGAATGTCCCCCGAATCTAGGTAAGACACGTTGAAAGTCTGATGAAGTATATTTCCTCTATTTGAAGCAAAAGAGACAGGTCCAATCGAGTAGCGATCATTGTTCTGTTTAACAATAAAGTCACGCTGATTAACGATAGGGGTAGGTCCAATCCACACACCATAGTTGTGAGTCTTACGTCTACCCTGTTGCTCTTGAACTACTGCCTTCTCCCCATCGTCAGGTCCGATTATTATGTCGTATGGCCCGTCATAGCCACCTCTAATGCCTGTACCGAAACACATCATACAAATCGAGTCAGGTTGCTTCGCAAAAATAAGAGTTTTGCGATCAAAGTCACCACAGCCACAAGGCTCTCCTGCAACTCTACGAACAAAGAGCTTCACTCGCTCTCCACCTTGATCGAGAATCCAATTATTTCTGCGAATACCCTCTTTCCACATATAGTCCACTCGCTCTATTTCTCTGTCAGAGAAAGGAGGGCAGTATTCTAAAGGAGTCTCGAAAAGCTCTCCTGTTTGTGGGTCTTCAGCTACAGTAGAAATACGATAGTAGTCTTTCTTATCTGGACCAATACGAACTCTTTGGTCAGGTGAATAAGCAATATAGCTTACCGTGACTTCCGTACCCTCAACGATGTCTTGAGGGTAGCTCACATTTCTTATATTTCGAGGGTCAGGTAGAGTGAACTCTAATAGAGAAACTTCCCCTAGCTCTCCAACCACCATATGAACAATCGCAACTTCGCCATTGATTGTCACTACCACATCTTTGGGAGAGACTGAGGGAGTACCCAACTCTGAGGTGCTAGAAATGGGGTTTTTTGTTTTGAACTTCCACGCTTCTTCGGAGTGCTGACCTTTAGAAATCCAATCGGTGACTGTCTCGTTATGGACTGTAAAAGTCTTATTTTCATCACGAAAGAAAGTCCCCCCGACAGGAGTGATATTCACTCTTCGGAAAGGACCTCTATCTGAAGCGTCAGACCGATAGATGTTTACCCCTCTGACAATCCAACCTTCGTTCTCATGTCGTACTGAGGGGCTTTCCCATCTGATGTCGATCTTATTCTTGAGGTAAGGAGAAATAGCACTCGTAGACAACGGGGGGAGAGGAAATGCTGTCCTGTTTTTATACCAACCTGCTGTCATAGAGAGCCTTCATCTTTCTCAGCCCTCGCTCGCCTCCTCAGAGGTAGCCTCCTCAGAGGTAGCTTCCTCAGAGGTAGCTTCCTCAGAGGTAGCCTGTAGAGCGAAGATAGTGCCGTCATCACGGATTTGCCAAGGGGTATCGTCAGTAAGACCAACACGCTCACGAGCCGAAGCTAAGAGTTGCTGTGCCTTTTGCTCATTAGCTTCAAGGTCAGCCACAAGACGAGACTTGCGAAGCTCAAGAGAGCCTAACTGCTGAATCATTTGAGAAGCCATGTTCCGAATCTGAGAGAACTCTGCGAGTTCTTCTTCAGTTAAGTTACCGACCTGTACGGGAGCGTTTTGGGTTGCGTCTGTCATTTTCCTCAATCCTTTGTCTAAGAAGAGACTCTATGTTATCACAGCGTTCTTGAATCTGATCGACTGTGGTCTGCATTTTAGTAAACACCTTTCTAGGAGGTGCAACATCTTCTACCAAAGGTTCTCCCATTTTTATACTTTTTTCTGAGCTTTCTGCTAGGAAAGGAGCTTGCTCAGGAAGGACGCTATGTAGGATAATCTGTTCTCTACGCTTAATTTCCTCTAGCTTCTCGTTCTGTTTTCTTTCCCGTTCATACAAATCCTCTAGTCTTTTGCGACTAGCTTCAGAATCTTCTTGAGAGTCAGAGATTCTAGCTTGACCCTCATGCAGAGAAGGATTTGGGTAGGGATTAAAAGATAAAGCCCCAAGACTTAAAATAACGATAGCAATATAAACGCTGAGAACTTTCATTTCTTGCTCCTTAGAAGTTCAATTAAAAGGTCATTGATTCGCCCCATCGAGTTTTGGACAGATATTAACTTACTATCAACCCCATCAACTCTAGTCTCTCCCTTAGCAACACTAGCTGTAAGCTTCGTCACCTCCGAAACATAGCCCTCTAAAGTCTGAACTCTTTCGTTCAAATGCTTGATCTCTGCTTGATGAACAGCACCTTGCTTCTCTAAACTACCTTTAAGCTCAACTATCTGATTAGACATCTTTAAAGACCAAATCAGTGTTGGGATAATCAACGCTGTCGTTATTTTAAAAGCCCAATCAAGCACCTTTTCAGTACTTGGTGGAGGCTGTTGAGATGATGGGGGCATTACTAAGTCTCCTCATAGAAGGTTTTCATCTTTAGAGAACATATAAAGAGACTAGAAATAATCTCCTCAAAGAGGAGACACTCTGAATCTGTCCATCGCTTCAGTTAAGTCTCTCGCCCCTCTGTTTTTTGGCTGATCTAGCATTTCAGAGGAAAGGATAACACTCAAACCAATCAAAGGCGTTGGCTCAACCAAAGCGATAACAAATCTCTTGCCATTTCTATCCACAAAAATCTCTGAAGGAGAAACTCTTAGAGTCTTAGGGACTTTGTTAAGTGGGACTAAATGGTGATTCAAGTGATCTGCAACAGAGCTACTTTCCACCATGTCTTGTATATCCATTTCATGGTCATCATAAACAATGCCCCTCAAGAATCTATTCTTAGCTTCCTTGATTGAAGCTACTCGCATGATAGAAGCTCTGCGACCACCACTCATAGGAATATTAGTTATATTTCCTTTCGTATCTATTAAGTCAAGGGAATCATCAAGTCTCATCACATAGAGGTATTCTGCTTGCTTTGAATACTCTCTCAGAAATACACCCTCAAGCCCTCTTCCCGTGTAGGCTTGAGGTATTACACCGGTGGTGAGGCTAGGTTGTGTAAGTCTCTCACACTCTTTTTTCAACTTTTTGAATAGCCTAAAGTCAAATAGCTCAGAAAAAGTTTTGTTGATGCCATAAAAACTAGACCAAGCAGGGGGTATTCTGAACAGACCTGGACTCACTTCTATGGCTAGTGTCACATCTACACGATCATTGGGGCTTGTGTCAGAAATAAGCTCTATATCTTCCATGTGAACGCCCTGATAACGACCTGTCTCTAGGGCAATTATAAGAGCTTCCTTAACTTCTTTGTCCCAACCATTTTCAGCGAGTATTATTATACCAAGCTCAGGTTCACCACCACCTACTGAGAATAAAGCATTGTCTATTGAAGGATTACCATACCCTGCCGAACGACTCTGAAAATTGAACATCTCAAAAACCTTTCTAAAAAATATCTAAAGAAGGTTGTGGATAGACAATCTATCAATACTTAATAGGAGTCTCATTCCCATCACGATCTATGAGCAAAGCTGTACCATTCTTGTGTGCTACATAGAGGTAATCGAAAGTTGGGTGGTCATCTAAAATGCCTGTGTAGAACCTACCCGTTCTTTTGAACTGATCTACATAGCTCTTAAGAGAATCATACTTACGACCCTCAGATTTTCTAATCTTCCGATAGAATCTAGGTGTAAAGATAGAAGACATTGGGTGAGTTTGAATGTAAGGGGTGACAAAACCATAAGCCCTGTCAGCCTCAACAAGAATCCCTATTTTCACCCTATCATTGCTGAAAGACAAAGAGCTTTCCTCTCTCAAGTCCTCGCAATAAAGTAGCTCTTTACCCCCCAAATCTTTATCATATGGAGACAATAAGACTATAAAGTCAGCACCATAGTTAATCGCTTCTTCACGCATATCATTCATGTCGTTCATAGTGTATATGCCACTCTTTCTATCTAAGATAGCTTCACTTCTATAAAACTGAAGAAACATTGTACGAATGGCTCTTTTCTCTACGATATTTTTACGAAATGTTTCAGGGTCAAGATTGTAAAGTTTAAAGAAACTTTCATCTTTCACATCTCTATTAATAGCAACTTTGTAATTTGACATATCAGCACCTTTCTATCCTTTCCCCATAGGGTTCAAATAAAGTTTCTCGGTGAAAGAACGCCACGCCCAACGTGTGGTCCAAAAGCTGAGCGGATGCCGATCCCATATTTCGGCTGACTCAACCCTCTTACAAACTTCGTGGTTCGTGCCTTGGCTTCCACAGACATAGACCACATTTGCTCGGCTGAAGATTTAAGACCTTCATACTTTGAAGACTTATCAACAGAAAGGGAAATGCCACCTATTGAGTAATCAAACTCATCAACAATCCAATTCGCCTGTAATGCCATAGCGGCAAACTGAATCGCACCTTGTAAGATTGGTGTTCTCCATGCAGGCTTCTGTGAGACGAGGGTCGAGAGGCTATGTAAAGACTCGGTTTCGGGTGGTTGCATATTCCACCAATCCAACGCTCGCTCTAGGTATTCTAAAAACTCAGCGTCTTCCCACACTTGACCAAACACTCGGTTATAAGCACCGATGTTTGCTTCATGCTCAGGGGGTCGGAACTTATAATACTTATCAGGGTTTTGATCTCTGAGAAGTAAGCGTAGTTTGTCCACCATTTCTTTCTCAGCAGGATTAAGCGAAATGCCGAACTGAATATCACTAGAGACAATCTCAAACTCTTGTACTACTGTTTGCTCTGGCGAGTTCACAAGCTCTCTAAGAGTCCATCTAATCCTGTACGTTCCATAGCTCGCTGTAGGGGGGATACGAACGCTCGCATAATACTCACCGACAGAGGGATTCTCAGGTATGCGAGCAGGGTCGCCTATTAAGACTTCTGTCTCAGGTGGAGTTGGGTCTACATAATAAAGAGCGTAGGTAATGGTTGCTGCGTCTGCTACATTTCCGTTTGAGTTGGTCAGAAATATATCAAGATCACCACGCCCTAGTATCTGATTTCTTTTGAATACGACTGCCATATTTCATGCCTCCTTTATAGTCTGCTTTGTATAAACATCTTACTGAGGAGAAACTTATGTGGCTACTGATCTTGATTATACTCTTACCTTTTTTATTTCCTATCCCAATAGAAGACCCTAACCACAAAAAAGAGAGATGGTACGAGAAGTATTAAACCCCATCAAGAGGGTGTCTGTACCCATATTCCATTTCCTTGAAAGCTCGAAGAATCTTAACCATATCCCTGAATGTCCATTTCGTGACTTCAGGAGGTTCAGCTCGGACTTCCACGTCCTCTTCCCGATCAGCAGGGGGCATATTGATTATTTCAATTGCTCTGATGTTAGTAAAGCCGTCTGCGAGAGCACGACAAATGCGATGACACCCATCGACCACTTGCCCGTCCCAAATCAGAATAGGGTAAGTAAAGTCGGCTGTCATGCACCTAGAAATATGCTTGGAAATGTGATCTTCTCCCCAAGACCATTCGTCTAAGAAATGTTCAGGGATTTCCCAAGTAATAGGCTCGTGTGAGCTAAATTTTAAGTGGAGCTTGTCTATCTCCCAAGTAAGCATTACGCCTTCTTCGTGGAAGGTCGTAGAAAAAGTCTGACTCATTTACTGTATGAACCTCTGCCCTGTTGAAAGAGCATATAATCTATTTCTAAAGGTTTGTGTTTGCTAATATCAAAGTTGAATGGAAGCATGAGGGTATGTTTAATAGTCATACCCTTTCTCATAGTCTCAAAATCTCTCTGCATAAACTTTGAATTATAACTGTCCATCAAGTGTTCCTTATGCCAAATCCCCACATCAAGCTCAGAAATAAAGTCCCTTGAAACTTTAAAGTCAAGCTCTAGGTCAAAGTACATAGTACCCGTAAGATGAGTTTTCCTGTTTACTTCTTCAAACATCAGCTCGCCAACGACCTCAGAATCGAGAACTTTCACTCCCCCCGTAAAGAATAATAACCCACCATCAGAGAAGTCACTCTCTTCATGTAGCCACTCGTATAGATTTTCTTTCTTAGACTCAAAGAACTTAGCAAGAAGCTCAAACGCAGGTTCGTAGCACTCGCTACCTTTTTCTATTTCTTTGTTCTCTTCAAAAAGAACATCTTTGAGGTATTCTAGTAGCTTGCGATCTATGTAAACCTTATTTATTTCCTTATCTGCGATCTCATACTTTTTTTTTTGACTAGCCATCTTCAAACTTGCAACCCTAGAGGGGTTGGTCTTAATCGGTTTAATCGTAAAAGAACCATCATCATCATAATGAGAAATACGCTTCACCTCAAACGAGCAAACACCCTCATCATCAAAGGTCTTTTCGTACCCTAGATAGTCGCAATCTTCAGGGATAAGGTAAAGGGTTATCTTTTTCTTATCAAAGTCATAAATGAGCTGAGAGCTAGTGAACATATTGTCGGTCTTACGGACAACATTATGAGGGCTACTAAAGTCTTCATTTCGTTGCTCATAAAGACCTCTAATGAGTTCTTCGGGCTCTTTAATCTGAGGCATCAAGTCGAGGACTTTTTTGAGTCTTGTACGAGAGCTTTTTGCGTTCTCACCTAAAGTGTACCCTGCATCAGGATAACGAAGCCCATGATTAGAACGCACATGATACTTATCTTTTCCGATTATGTCGGTGATGTAAGCCTCATGCTTAGCTGTATGCTCTATGGATTTACCAACATTTCCGTCAGAAATGAAAGTGTGACCTCTAACGCCCCCATCATAATTGATGACAGTATCAAGAGCGTCACTCATATCTCTACACTCAAGAGTCTTTAAAATACGATTAGCGTCCATAGACCCAATCGCACCCAAGTGAGAGTTGTCTTTCTTTTTAGACTTAGCTCCCTCTTTCTCGTCCCAAAGAACCATAAGAGCAGAGTTAGCAACAGCAATCCCATGCTCATTAATGCCCTCAACCCAACCTGTATGTTCATCTTTGAAATAAACCATTTCCACACCATTCCTACGGGTGTGATAGATTTTCAGTTCAGGGACATAGTTTCGATCTCTGTTCTTAAACATAAACTTCTTACCGTCAATGTCTCCAAAAGCGATCACGCAAGATTGTTTTTTCATGGCTTTATGCCCCTTTCCTAAACTACTAATCAGACAGCAAGATATGCTTGTCTAAATCTAATGTTATTTCTCAGCATCTCTTGAATTTGTTGGACAGCAGCTCTCCTGAATATCTTCTTGAATAGAGACTTGCCACCTTCCCAAATACTAGAGCCAAGATCACCTAAGAATCTAAAGCCTTTAGCCAAGTCTTTAACCACAGCAGGTGCTAATGCGGCAAAACTCACTCCGAGCTTCCTCACAATCTGAGCAGTTGATTTCGTGTCTGTGATGAGACAGACCAATAAGAGAGCACCAACCACTTTGAGAATGCTTATACCCACAGTAGCTAGAGCTGTTTTGGCTAACAAGGCAATCGCTGAGACTTTGAGAATAGTTAGACCTACATAAACTACAATCAACTTATGGTCAGGCATATTTCTGAATGTAGACTTATTAAAGTCTTCCCATTTCGTCATCGCCCAATTTGCAAGCGTAATCTCTCTAGGGTTTATACCTAAAGCGTCCCTTATTTCATCAGTACCAACACGAGCCACTTGAGCGACTTCATAAGGATTCCTAGCTGAGATTAGTTGACCCATCACTTTAAGGGTTTCACTAAAGCTCCCTGCACTTTCCAAACGGTTGGCAATGATTCTTTCGTACTCAGTCTTAGGTTTATGGCTTGCGTCTACAAGAACGTGAAGCTTCCTTGTTAGACCCCTCGCATTGAGAACATTTCCAATGAGGGTAAACTCCCCCTTGTGAAGACCAAAGAGCTTCTCTTTAAAGTGGTTTATGATCTCAGAAATGTAGGACAACCCCACCTGCTCTTTCACTTCGGGGTTGTCCAACTGATCCATCACATCGTCCATAGTCCCTGCACCTGCAAATGCAGTCTTGGAGTTGCTCAGAATCATTGAATAGACCTTACGCATACGAGCGAACTCCTTGCTATTTCCTGAAGCAAGGATAGCTCTACGAATCATCTGATTTTGCTGATGAGCAACGAGGATATTGTGAATACTTGCTTGCTTATTTCTCATGGTTATTACCTCTTGTTAAGATAAAGAGAAGCGACTCTCTGTATCATGGCTTTCTTGTCGTGTTTCTTGTGCCAAGCTTTCCACTTAGCGTGTTGAGGACTTGATTTGAGAGAGGGGTCGTGACCCCAATTTCTAAGACTGATTTCCCATTTCGACATACCTGTATCACCTACGGGTTGTCCGGGTTTACCACCTAGCATACGAGAATTGAAACCTATTTCCTGCTTGGCGTTCGTAAAGTCATCACTAGACCAATCCTCAAAAGGCTTCTTTTTTCTTCTCTTAATACGGTGAAATGAGACATAACCCGATTGAATGTTGCCTGCGTCTTTTGCTTCTTCTCTATTGATAGAAGCGAGCAAACGATCTTCATCTTCTGCCCATTCATCGAGCTTATTCTGACTCATGTTAATAAGCCCATGCCACTTGTCATAGACTTCTTTCTTTTCCTCATCAGAGAGAGCCTTAGCAAACCTTCTCGGAAATGGAGAAAAAGCAGACTCGCTAAGATACCCTGCCTTATCGTAAACATAGTTAAGGCACTTCTGCTGTCTTTTAGTTAGATCAGTCACTAAGATTATCTTAGAGGGAACTGCTTTCCTGTTGATGTTTTCGGTACGAGCTACCCTCAACTTAACACCGTATATCACATGGTTGTTGATCTTCTTTTTATCAAGCTCATCTGCACTCAAACTAAGAAGATAACCTTTGACCATTTCCAACCTAGTGTTGATGAAATACTTTTCAGCTTCTGACACTTTTTTATCGAAGCTCAAAATGATTTCTAAGTCCTCTCCCTTAAATGTCTGTACTTGAGGGAGATCAATCGCTGAAGGTATCTGTAAGTCTGAAGCTCTTACTTTATCGCTCAGCTTGACATTAAGTTCTTGATCTAAAAACTCAAGACAATCTTCTAATTGAATCTGACGAGAGACACTCTTTTGGTAATCCAAGTCATCAGCCTTAGTAAAGTCAAAGTTTCTGAATCGAGGGAGTGTCCTGTAATTGAACATAGAGGTTACGATACAGCCTGTAAAAGAGGTGGAAACAAAGACGGGTATTTCCACACCACCTACTTCTTGCAAAATATAAGAAGAAGGATATTTCACACCCTCATCTTGGCTGTCTTGTTCAGAGACTTGCTTAGGATTTCCGTCTGCTCGAACATTTACTTTAATGCTAGTACCATCAGAAAATTGAAGGCGATCTTGACCCTTAATGGTCTGTGGCTCTATGATCTCTCTGTACTGCTCAGCTAAGTTTCTTAAAATAAGGAAACGAGAGCGTTCGTTAAGCTCTTGATCTGCATATGTCTCATTGATTTTATCAATGACAGCAAAGGCTTTGTTTAGAGACTTCTGCAAGACATTTTGAATCATAGTCTCTGTTACTGAGCGTAAGTCCATTCTCAACTGCTGATGTGCTGAGTAAGTAAGGCTCATTCTAAGAGTATTACCTACTTTTTTAATCACACCTTCTGTTCTTTGAGCAACCCTAAAGCTCTCTACAAAGTCAGGTCGGTTAAGATCACCTGCATCACCATAAAGGTTGAAAGCGAGGCTTTTCTGAACCGTCTCATCATTCGGAGTTTTTATAAAATCTTCAAAAGATTTCATAGCTTTCTGCTTATTAATAACCCTGTCATCTATACGAACAATACGATCATAGACAAAGTTAGCCCCTTCACTACTCTCGCCTAGATCGTCAAAGTAAGATTTCGCTCGTCTATAATTCATGCTTCTATCTTTCAAGTTCAGTTATCACACACAGTCAAAGATAAAACGACTACCACGAATACCTAAGACTTGTCTTAACCATAGAGTCATCAACCCGAACCCCACTTGGAGGGTTTGAGTCATATGAATAACTGAAACTTGGTAGAAATGAGAGCTTACCTACGATTGCGAAGTCTACTTGAGAAACAAGCGTCAGACGATAATCTGAGAAGTCCTTGAACTTAGGTTGATAGTAAGTAGTAAGGTCGATCTTGAGCTTCTTATCAGCAAGCACCTCTGACAATGAAATATAGTTGGTCATGCGAGCAGTAAAACCTTCGCCTTTACCCCCTTTTAACATTTCAAACTCTGACATACCTCCAAGACCTAAAGCGACCTGCCCCGAAATGATCGGAACAACCACTCGAACATAACCACCCTCAAGCTGACGCAGTACCAAGTCCTTAAATGAATCGTACTGACTCTGAGCAAAGAAATCAGTGCCTACTGACCCCCACCACATAGCAGTCCACCTCAAGTGAGCAAAGGCATTATCTTTGACAAGTGCTTGAGGAGTCTCTGATCTCTCTGTGGCTAGTTGGAGAAAGTAATGGTGAACCCCACTACCATAATCAACCCTAGAAGAAACAGCATAAGAAATGGTTTCGGTATTTCCCGACTGAAACTCAAAGCCAAGATCGGTCTTTCCTGTAAAGCCCTGTTTTGCATCTCCTCTGATTTCCTCTATATTCACTTGGGCGAAGGCAAGTGAGGGAACCCACAACAATAGTAGTAATGCTAGTCTCTTCATGTCTCATATCCTTTCTCTCTAAGAAATGGATATGTATAAAATCTTTATCAAAGAACAGAGGAGTTAAGAGTCATTCCTCGTCATATACGTCAGAGACTTCATAGACCTTATCTCATCAACAAAGCTCAACGCAGGTATCTTAGCTGTCCTATTGAAGTATTCTCGTTTGAGGTCACGAATCATGTCCGTTTTCTCAAATAAGAAAAAAACCTTAGACCCTTCTTTCTCAGTCCCAAGAAAGCGAACTCCTGCTGTCTTGAGATAGGCTGAAAAATAGAGGTCTGAGGTCTTATACTTCAAGCTCATTAGAGTAGGTCTGAAATGAGGTCTTGGGCTTTCCTAACCCCATTGTCTTCTGTTGGAATAATGACTAATTTGCCTTTTTTATCCCACTTAGCGACTAAAGGTTTTTTACCCCATTTAGCATAGAGCGTAGTCCCGTCAGAAACTAAGACTCGTCCATCGAAAGAACCTTTCTTGAGAAACGCTCCAACTGCCTTCTTATCTTGTAAGGCTATTTTCACCCAAGACCTACCTTTCTAAATATTAAAGTACAGCACCTGCACCACTATATACTACCACTAGAGGGTCAAGAGTCGCACCTGTTCTTGGGTCAACACGAACAGATTTCGCCTTTGATAAAGCACCTCTATTAAGAGAAAGATAGAAGCTAGAATCATTCTCGTCAATAGCGTTGAACACGGTTGTGTCAAAGAAGCTAACTGTCGGAACAACTAAAGCCCCTCCTGCAATGAAAGTATGACCTGCGGGAACGGTATACTTCGCACCACTCAGAATAGAAAGAATCTCGCTAGTCAAAGTAGTTGAGTTAACGCCCTCGACCACAACACCTGCAAGACCAGGGAGCACACCGATAAGACCGTTCATGGTAGCTGTAGAAAGATCAAGACCATCTCTCATGCGAGAAATGTAAAGGTCTGAAATAGTGGTTGCATCTGTCACGCTTAATGGAGCAAGAGCATTTTCTTGGTTCACTAAGAGATAAGCCACAAGACCACTAACTTCTTTAGCGATTGTAAGCCCATCAACAACAGGTGTAGTGTTAACAGGCTGACGAAGATAACGAGGACCTTGTGAAGCAGGGTCAATCGAGGGGTTAGTCTGAGAACGGTTAGGGAACAGATCAACGATCTGAAAAGTATTGTTAGGGATAGAAGCGTCCCTCACGCAAATTACAGGACTAGCCATAAGTCAATCTCCTATTTCTTAGATAAGTGAGCCATCGTTGTTATAAGCAACGAGGACAGGGGTTGCATTTCCTGCTGAGTCAGTCTTAGCCTGAGCCACAGAGATTTGACCACTACGAGCAGAAATGAAGAAGCTGTCATAGCTACTAGAAATGGGAGTATTTGTAGCTGACGCAGTAAAGTTAGACGCTTGATCTCCTGCTATAAGTGCTTGGAAAACACCTCCCACTTCAACAACAAGAGCGTCAGGAGCAGTATAGGTGTGAGTACCACTAAGAATCTGAAGAATCTCAGTTACAGTAGCAGTTGAGTTTCCTTTACCAATACCGTCAGCGTCACCTGCATCACCTGTTTCAGCTTGAATCAAGGTGTTGATGTCAGAAGCAGTAAGGGAAAGTGCAGACTCCATACGAGCAAGGATAGAAGCTGAAATAGAATCAGATTCAGCTTCCGTAAGAGCACGATCACCATCACTAACTACCTCGATAGTAGTTAAGAGATAAGCTGAAAGACCTGAAGTGTCTCCTACCAAAGCACCCGCAGCCAGTACAGGGGTCGTGGTTACAGCACTCTCTGCAAGAGCTGTGAAATAGCGAGGTCCTTGAAAGTTAGGAGTAAGGACTGCACTTGATTGAGTCTTATGTGGGAACATATCTGTGATCTGAACTTTAATTTCAGTTGTACTGCTAGTAACAGTAGGCATACAAATGAATGGCATGATAACCTCCTATTTATTTCTTAGTTAAAGAG